>Ga0265797_10000775_pt1 | contig 58373 bp, 49 predicted proteins | sample P2T30metagenome_FD_192433 | JGI IMG/M metagenome (GOLD analysis project Ga0265797, IMG submission 192433) | Plant litter microbial communities from East Loma Ridge, Irvine, California - P2 T30 | ecosystem: Environmental > Terrestrial > Plant litter > Unclassified | place: USA: California...
GTATATCGGTATCCGAGGACAACCGCATCTTCGTCAATTTCCCGCGCTGGACCGAGGACAACGCGGTGTCGGTGGCCGAACTGGTCGACGGCACCGTCAAGCCCTATCCGGACGAGGAATGGAATGCCTGGCGCAACGCCAGGAAGGACGAGGTCACGCCGGACGACCACTGGGTGTGCGTGCAGAGCATCGTCGCCGACGGCCGCGGCAGCCTGTGGGTGCTGGACCCGGCGGCGCCGGCCCAGGCCCACCTGGTGTCCGGCGGCGCCAAGCTGGTGCAGATCGACCTGGCGTCGAACAAGGTGAAGCAGACCATCGCCTTCGACGAAGATGTGGCGCCCCAGGGTTCCTACCTGAACGACGTGCGCTTCTCGAACGACGGCAAGTATGCCTACATCACCGATTCCGGCGTGGTCGGCGCGCTGCTGGTGGTCGACCTTGCGGCCGGCAAGACCGTACGCCTGCTGGACAGCCACCCGTCCACGCAGACCAAGAAGGGCCTGAACGTCAGCGCCGACGGCGAAGTGTTGCGCCGCCCGGACGGCCGCGGCGTGGAATTCTCGGCCGACGGCATCGAACTCTCCGGCGACGGCAAGTATTTATATTGGCAGGCGATCAAGGGCGACGAGTTGTACCGCATCCCGACCGAGATCCTGCTCGGCGCCGGCTTGCGCGGCGAGGATGTGTCCGGCGCGGTCGAGCCGTATGGGAAGAATGGCGTCAACGATGGCTTGCTGATTGCACGTGGCACCGACGACATGTATTTGACGTCGGTGCAGGATAACGCGATCAAGGTGCGCAACCTGGCGGAGGGGCCGTCGAGCGCGCCCCGCGTCGTGGTACAGGACGAGCGTCTGCGCTGGCCGGATACCTTCAGCCAGGGGCCGGATGGGACGATTTACGTGACCACCTCGCACATCCAGGATTCGGCGTTCTTCAAGCCGGATGCGCCGGCGGCGCTGCCTACGCAGTTGTGGAAGCTGAAGTTTGGTGAGTAACTGTCGGCCTTAAAACTACCGTCGTTCCCGCGAAGGCGGGAACCCAAGCTGCGCTTCCGAAGTCGAGATACCGAATTCTGTTATTCAGCATGGATCCCCGCCTGCGCGGGGACGACGGCTCAGAGGCCGCGTGAACTCTTAGAACGTCAAACGCCCCTCAATAGAATCATCCAGCGTCTTCCCGATCAAAGCCCCCACCGCCACCTTGGCGCCGGCCACGACCGAGCCGTGCTTGTTGTCCCAGTAATACCCCGATTGCGGCGTGAAGCGGATCACGGTGATACGCGGGTCATCTTCGCCCTCGGTGAACCAGGTCTTCAGCATCGGGTTCCACAGGTCGTGGATCAGCGCACGGTCCTGCAGGACTTCCGCACGGCCTTCGAGTTCCAGGAAACCGTGGTGGGCGCCGATCTGGAAGTACAGTTTGACGGCCGGGTTGGTGGCGAGCTCGTGGTTCTTGTGGCTGTCGCTGGAGCTCAGGAACCAGAGGTTGCCTGCGTCATCGGTTTTGCGCACGCTCATCGGGCGAATGCCGTTGGTCTGGCCGGTGCTGTTGGCGGTGACGAAGAAGCCGGACTCGGCCTCGTCGGCCATGTCCTTGACGCGTTTGACGGCGTCCAAGCCGCTCAAATCGCGGTGATTGTCTTCGGGCTGGTTGCGGTTGATCGAATCCATGGTCAGTCTCCTTATGGCCGGAATGGCCGGTGCTGAGACTCTAGGCAATCGCCGCCGCGCCGACTGTGCGCGAGCGCACCGCCAGATAGTTAACTGTTTGGAAACTGCGTTAGAATCGGCGCATGCCCCTGACCACCCTGCTGCCCGTCTTCCTGGTCGCCGCCATCGGCGCCCTGCTCGTGAAATTGCCCTGGCTGCGCACGCAGTGGCATGCCGGGGTGACCGAGCTGGCCGCCAAGTTCCTGCTGCCGGTGCTGCTGATGGTCAGCACCTACCGCACCGGCATGCCGGCCGCGATGTCGTGGCAGGTGCTGTGCGCGTTTTACCTGCCGCTCGGCCTGCTGTTCGGCTGCGCGCACCTGCTGGCCCGGCGCGACGCGGCCGCAAGCGCATTGGCCGCCACCTATTCGAATACCGTCTTCGTCGGCCTGCCGGTGCTGGTGCAGGCATTCGGACCGGGCAGCCTGCAGTTCGCGCTGCCGGTGATCGCCTTCCACAGCCTGTTCTGCTTCACCCTCTACCACCTGACCGACGAGCATGCCGGCAGCGGCTGGCTGGCGCCGCTGCTGAACACCCTGCGCAACCCGATCGTCGCCGCGCTGCTGCTCGGGCTGGCGCTCAACCTGGCCGGCATCCATCTGCCGCAGCCGCTGCTGAAATCGCTCGACATCCTGGCGGCGGCCGCCTCGCCCTGCGCGCTGCTGTCGCTGGGCGGCTCGGTGGCGCTGCTCAAGCCGGGACGCTGGCTGGCGACCTGCGCCATCTCCGCATCCAAGCTGCTGCTGTTGCCGCTGGCGGTGATGGTGCTGGCGGTGTTCGTGTTCCGCCTGCCCGCGGCCGCTGCCGGGGTGCTGGTGGTGCTGGCCTCGTGCCCGGTCGGGGTGAATGCCGCCTTCGTGGTGGCGCCCGGGGGCGATGGTGCGCGCCTGGTGAATTCGGCGATCCTGCTGTCCAGCCTGGCCTGCGCGCTGACCATCCCGGGATGGCTGTACCTGCTGCGGCAGGCCTAGTCGACGACGCATTTCCTCGAAAAATGTTACATTTCGCCTCTTTGACTGCGCGGATCGGACCAGCTTGAACTCGAATTTCAATTTCCTTGCCGGCGGCGGCGAGATGGGTGCCCTGATCCGTGCCCACGACTGGCAGGACACGCCGCTTGGCGCGCCGGACACCTGGCCGTCCACCCTGAAAACCGTGATCCGCCTGATCCTGTCGAGCAACCACCCGATGTTCATCTGGTGGGGCGAGGACCTGATCCAGTTCTACAACGACGGCTACCGCCAGACCATGGGCCCGGAGCGCCATCCAGCCGCCCTCGGCCAGCCCGGCAAGGTCTGCTGGGAAGAAGCCTGGGACCTGATCGGCCCGGACATCGAACGCGTGATGACCGGCGGCGAGCCGACCTGGCACGAAGACCGGCTGGTGCCGCTGACCCGCCACGGTGAGCGCCGCGACATCTGGTGGACCTATGGCTACAGTCCGATCGAGGATGAATCCGGGATCCGCGGCGTGCTGGTGATCTGCAACGACGTCACCGAAGACCACCTGCTGCGCGAGCGCCTCGAACAGACCAACCATGCGCTGATCGAGACCATGGACGATGGCTTCTGCATGATCGACATGATCCGCGATGACGAGGACAAGGCGGTCGATTATCGCTTTATCGAAGCCAACAAGGCCTTTGCCGCCCAGACCGGACTGGTCGACAGCATCGGCAAGACCGCACGCCAGCTGGTGCCCGGTATCGAGCAGCGCTGGATCGATATCTACGACGAGATCGCGCGCACCGGCGTGGCACGGCGCTTCGTCGAAGAGTCACCGGTGATGGGACGCTGGTTCAATGTGTATGCCGGCCGCATCGGCCATCCGGCGCAGCGCCGGGTGGCGCTGCTGTTCACCGACATCACCGACCGCATGCACGCCGAGCGCGCGCTGCAGGCCAGCGAGATGCAGGCGCGCGCCGCCGCCGCGCTGGCCGAAGCCGAGCGCCAGCGCCTCGACGCGCTCCTCACATCGGTACCGGTCGGCATCGCCTACGTCGACGCGCGCGGCGCCATTTCCATCGCCAACCGCATGAACGAGGTGCTGTGGGGCGAGGCGCCGGCATGCGCCGGCCAGGAGGATTACGGCAAGTGGCGCGGCTGGTGGGCCGACGGTTCGGCACGCCAGGGCGAGCCACTCGGCGCGCGCGACTGGGCCACGGCACGCGCGCTGCGCGGCGAGAAGGTGGAATCCGACATCGTCGAGATCGAGCCCTTCGGCCGGCCCGGCGAACGGCGCACGCTGCTGATCCGGGCCGAAGCGATTCGCGACCCGAGCGGCACCATTGGCGGCGCCGTGGCCGTCAGCATGGACATGACCGAGCAGGTCGGCACCCAGCGCGCGCTGCGCGAAAGCGAAGAAAAATTCCGCACCATGACCGAGGCGATGCCGCAGATGGTCTGGTCGACCCTGCCGGACGGACGCAACGACTATTCGAACGGCCGCTGGCGCGAGTTCACCGGCCTGTCCGGCGCCGACCTGCTGGGCATGCAATGGCTGCAGGTGATCCATCCCGACGACCTGGCCGCCGTGCAGGCCAGCTGGCGCCACAGTACCGACACCGGCTGCCTGTTCGAAGCCGAGCACCGTATCCGCCGCCACGACGGCGAGTACCGCTGGGCGCTGAACCGCGGCCTCCCGGTGCGCGACGACAGCGGCCGCATCCTGCGCTGGATGGGCACCATCACCGATGTGCACGACCAGAAGCTGGCGGCCGAGGAACTCAAGGCCGCCAACGCGCGCAAGGATGAATTCCTGGCGATGCTGGCACACGAGCTGCGCAATCCGCTGGCGCCGATCAGCACCGCCGCCCAGATCCTCAAGCTGCCCGGCGGCGATCCGAAGCGCATTGCCAATGCCAGCGACGTGATCGCGCGCCAGGTCAGGCATATGGTGGAACTGGTGGACGATCTGCTCGACGTCTCGCGCGTCACCCGCGGACTGGTGGAACTCGAGCGCGAGCCGGTCGACCTGGCGGCGGTGGTGCAGAGCGCGATCGAGCAGGCGCGCCCGCTCATCGAGCGCAAGGGCCACACCCTGGCCACGCGCCTGGGCGACGCCCACGTGACCGTGATCGGCGACCGCAAGCGCCTGGTGCAGGTGATGGCCAACCTGCTCAACAACGCCGCCAAGTACACCCCGGACGGCGGCGAGATCAAGGTCTGCGCCGATATGGAAGGCGCCGCCATCAAGCTGAGCGTGATCGACAACGGCATCGGCATCGACGCCGCGCTGCTGCCCGAAGTGTTCGAGCTGTTCACCCAGGCCAAGCGCACGCCGGACCGTGCCCAGGGCGGGCTCGGGCTCGGCCTGGCGCTGGTGCGCAGCATGGTCGGCCTGCATGGCGGCCGGGTCGACGCCGGCAGCGCCGGACCGGGACGGGGCAGCCGCTTCGACGTGGTGCTGCCGCTGCATCTCGACAGCCCGGCGCCGGCGCCGGATGCCCCGGCCGGCATCGCGGTGACACCGGCACGCGCCCCCTTGCGCATCCTGATCGTCGACGACAACCGCGACGCCGGCGAATCGCTCGGCATCGTGCTGGCGTCGAGCGGGCATGCGGTGACGGTCGAGGAAACCTCGCAGGCGGCGCTGCGCCGGGTGCAGGCCGATGCCTTCGATGTCTGCCTGCTCGACATCGGCTTGCCCGACATGGACGGCCACCGGCTGGTGCAGCGCCTGCGCGCGATGCCGCTGACGGCGCGGGCCACCATGATCGCCCTCAGCGGCTACGGCCAGCGCCAGGACCTGGAGGCGTCGACGCGCGCCGGTTTCGCCCTGCACCTGGTGAAACCGGTCGATTTGCCGCGTTTGCTGGCGCTGCTCGACACCCTGGCGCCGGCCGCGGCGGCGTCCTGAAGCTCAGTCCAGCGCCGGACTGGCGGCCGGGGCCGCGGGGCTGAGCGCCTGCAGCGCCTGCAGCGCCGCGCGCAGTCCTTCCAGCGTGTAGGGCTTGGGCAGCGTACCGGCGCCGGCCACTGCCACACCGCCGTAGCCGCTGGCCAGCAGCACTTTGATATGCGGGAACTGGGCCCGGGCCAGTTGCGCCAGGTCGCTGCCCTGGATGCCGGGCAGCTGCACGTCGGTCACCAGCAAATCGATGTCGACCGACAGACTCTGCATCGCATCTTCCGCGGTGGCGACGGCGATCACGTTGTGGCCGAGGTATTCGAGCATGTCGCGCGTGTTCTCGCGGATGTCGCCTTCGTCTTCGACCAGCAGGATGTGCAGGCCGGCATCGGCACCGCTGGCTGCATCTGCCGGCTGCACGGATGCGGCGGCGGCCGGGATCGCGGCCGCATCCCGGCTGTCCGCAGGCGCGGCGTCCGCGGGCAGCTTGCCGGCCGTTTTCTGCTTCTGGTTGGCCAGCACGTGGCGGATCTTGCGCGCCAGGCTCTCCTTGGTGTACGGCTTGCCGATCAGTTCCACGCCGCGGTCGAGGCGGCCGCCATGCACGATCGCGTTTTCGGTGTAGCCCGAGGTGAACAGCACGGCCAGGTCGGGCAGGCGTTCCTTGGCTTTGCGCGCCAGTTCCGGGCTGCGCAGCGGTCCGGGCATGACCACGTCGGTGAACAGCAGGTCGATCGGCACGCCGCTGTCGATCACGGTCAGCGCGGCGCTGGCCTCGGGCGCCTTGAGCACGCGGTAGCCCAGTTCCGTCAGCATCTCGACCACGGTGGCGCGCACGGCGTCGTCATCCTCGACCACCAGCACGGTCTCGCTGCCGCCGACCACCGGCTGCACGTCCAGCGCCACATACGCATCTTCCGCTTCGCGCGAGCGCGGCAGGTAGAGCTTGATCGTGGTGCCCTCGCCCACTTCGCTGTAGATCTTGATATGGCCGCCGGACTGCTTGACCAGGCCATACACCATCGACAGGCCCAGGCCGGTGCCTTTGCCTTCGGCCTTGGTCGAGAAGAAGGGTTCGAAGGCCTGGCGCAGCACTTCGGGCGACATGCCGCTGCCGGTGTCGCTGACTGCGATCATCACGTACTGGCCGGGCGCCACGTCCGGATGCGAGGCGCAGTAAGCGGCATCCAGCAGCGCGTTGTTGACCTCGATGGTGAGGCGGCCAGCGCCATCCATCGCGTCGCGCGCGTTGATGGCCAGGTTCAGGATCGCATTCTCGACCTGGGTCACGTCGATCGAGGCGCTCCACAAACCGCCCGAAATCACCGTCTCGATCTCGATTTCCTCGCCCAGGCTGCGGCGCAGCATGTCTTCCATGCCGGTGATCAGGCGGCTGACCTTGACCACCTTCGGCTCCAGCGGCTGCTTGCGCGCAAAGGCCAGCAGCGAACTGGCCAGCTTGGCGCCGCGCTGCACGCTGGCCAGCGCATTCTCGACGCGGCGGCGCGCCACCGGCACGCTGTTCACCTGCGGCGCCAGCAGCTGCAGATTGCCGGAAATGACCTGCAACAGGTTGTTGAAATCGTGGGCCACGCCGCCGGTCAGCTTGCCGATGGTTTCCATCTTCTGCGACTGCTGCAGCGCGGCCTCGGTCTTGCGCATCGCCTCGGCCTGCTGCAGATCGGCGGTGATGTCGCGCCCGATCGCGTGCAGGTAATGCGCATCCGGCACCGCTGTCCACGACAGCGAACAATAGCTGCCGTCCTTGCGGCGATAGCGGTTTTCGAAACGGTAGACGTGGCCGCCGCTGCTCAGCGAACCGACCTGCTGGACGGTCGACTGCACGTCGTCCGGATGCACCAGGTCGAGCAGCGAGGTGCCGATCACCTCCTGCTCGCGCCAGCCCAGGGTCGACGTGAAGGCCGGGTTCACCGCACTCAGGAGACCGTTGAAGTCGGCCACCAGCATGATGTCCTTGGACAGGCGCCAGATGCGGTCGCGCTCCGCGGTGCGGGTCGAGATCTGCTCTTCCAGCGTGGCGTTCAGCGTCACCAGCGCCTGCGCGGTCGATTTCTGTTCCTCGATGTCGGTATTGCTGCCGATCCAGCGGCTGACCTTGCCGTCCTGGTCGCGCATCGGCACCGCACGCACCAGGTGCCAGCGCCAGGCGCCGTCGTGGCGGCGGATGCGGAATTCGACTTCGTAGCGGGCGCCCGCCGCGATCGAGTCGCGCCAGCGCTGGGTGACGACGGCCATGTCGTCGGGATGGATGATGGCGGCCCAGCCGTCGCCGTCGAGCGTGCCGGCACGCGCGCCCGAGTATTCATACACGCGCTCGTTGAACCAGTCGAGCTGGCCGTCGGCCGGCGCGGTCCAGACGTGGTGCGGCATGGCTTGCGCAAAGGTGCGGAACTTGGCTTCGCTTTCGCGCAGCGCCGATTCGGCCAGCACGCGTTCGCTGACGTCGGCGCCTTCGACGAAGATGCCGAACACTTTACCCGCCTCGTCCTTCAGAGGCTGGTAGACGAAGTCGAGATAACGGGAATCGGTCCCGCCGTCCGGTCCGGCCGCGAGCCGGAACGGCGTCGCTTGCCCAGTCACCGCGGTGCCAGTGGTGTAGACCTGGTCGAGCATCTCGAAATAGCCCTGGCTTTCCAGCTCGGGCAGCACGTCGCGCGCCGTGCGTCCGGTCCACGGACGCTCGTCGATCAGCTGCTTGAAGGCGGCATTGACCAGGTCGAAGCGGTGCTCTGGACCGGTCAGCAGCGCCATGAAGCCGGGCGCCTGCTCGAACATCGCCCCCAGGCGCGCGCGTTCGCCCTGGATGTGGCGCTCGGCGCGCACCTTGGCGGTGGTTTCGACCACGACGGCGACCACGCCCATGATCTTTCCCGCTTCGTCCGTGACCGGCGAGTAGTCGAGGTTCATCCACACCTGTTCCGGCTTGCCGCTGCGGTGCAGTGTCAGTTCCTGGTCGGTGTAGCTGAGGATATCGCCGCGCATGACCACGTTCATCACGTTGTCATTGAATGCCGCGACCTCGGGCCAGCCTTCGCGCACCCGCGAGCCGAGCAGCTGCGGATGGCGGCCGCCGGCAAACACCGAGTAGGCATCGTTGTAGATCATGTAGCCCGGGTCCTGCCACAGCGTGACGATCGGCACCGGCGAGCGCAGGACCATCGCGACCACGGTCTTCAACGCGCCCGGCCACGCCTCGATCGGCCCCAGTCCTGTCTCGCTCCAGGGAAAGGCACGGATCAGTTCTGCGGTCTTGCCGCCGCCGTCGAGAAAGGTCAGGGAATGTGGCATGGGATGTGGTCTGCGATGCAAGCGAAAAACGGTATTTTACTTGCTGGGACCGCATTGCGACACAGTTGACGCACGCTGTTGTGTGGGCGGGCATGCTTATCCGGCGAGCATGTACTGACATCGGTTTTGCTTTCCAGCGCCATCATTTATTCATTATGGGTAGGACGGCTTACTGTGACCCGCTCCGATTCCGTGAAGGAAATCAGCGGGCGCCTACATGTCCATCCTGGACGTCATGCCAGAATCATCCCCATCCACACTGTTTCCAGGACGGAGGTACAGATGAGGCCGGCATTCAGGTATGCATGCATCGTGTTGGCGCTGCTGTGTTCGCTCGCGCTCGCCATTTTCGGCGGCAGCGGCATCGCAGCCGCGCACGGGTCGGGGCAGACGCACACGCTGCCCTGGCCCGGCAATGGGGATGGCAATGGCACTGGCGATGGCACCGGCCTGCAGCGGGTAGCGCAGTTCGCGCACCAGGTTACCGGCGTCGCCGTCAGCGGGCGCGGCCGGATATTCGTCAATTTCCCGCGCTGGACCGAGGATACGCCGCTGTCGGTGGCCGAAGTCCTGCGCGACGGCTCGCTGCGGCCTTACCCCGACGCCGGCTGGAATGCGTGGCGCAACGTGCGGCGCGACGAACTCGATCCGGCCAGCCACTGGGTCTGCGTGCAGAGCGTGGTCGCCGACGGCCGCGGCAACTTGTGGGTGGTGGACCCGGCTGCCCCCGGCCTCGACGGCATCGTGCGCGGCGGGCCCAAGCTGGTACGCATCGACCTCGCCACCGACCGCGTGGCCCAGGTGATCCGTTTCAATGAGGACGTCGCGATCCCCGGTTCCTACCTGAACGACGTGCGCTTCTCGGCGGACGGGCGCTACGCCTTCCTCACCGATTCGGGCCAGCGCGGCGCCCTGGTCGTGGTGGAACTGGCCAGCGGCACCGCCCGGCGCGTACTGGACGGTCACCCATCTACCCAGCCGGAACCGGGCGTGGTGGTACGCACCGACGGCCGGCCGCTGCGCTACCCCGACGGCCGCCCGGTACTGTTCGCGGCGGACAGCATCGCCCTGTCGCAGGATGGCTACCTGTACTGGAAGCCGCTGACCGGCACCACGCTGTACCGGATCGCTGCCGGGGTTCTGGCAACGCGTGGCCTGGCCGGCCAGGACGTGGCCGACGCGGTGCAGCCCTGGGGCCGGGTCGGCCCCACCGATGGCTTCTGGATCGGGCGCGGGACGAATACCTTATTCATCACCTCGATCGAAGACAATGCCGTCAAGGCACGCGACCTGAACGGGGGCCCGAACGCAGGCCTGCGCGTGGTGGCGCAAGACCCGCGCCTGCGCTGGCCGGACAGCGTCGGCCAGGGGCCGGACGGCGCGCTCTACGTCACCACCTCGCGCATCCAGGATGCCGCCTTTTTCCGGCGCGATGCGCCGCTGGCACTGCCCACGCAGCTATGGAAGCTGGGACCGCCGCTGTGGCAGACGCCGGATTAGGTCGAACTAAGCCGCCACTTGGGCTTCGGCCGCGGCCGGCTGGCGGTGCGCCGTCGCGCACGTCAGCACGCCGGCCACCAGCAACACCATGGCGAGGGTCTCCAGCGCCGTCGGCCAGCGCTGCTCCCACAAAAAGCCGTACAGCAGTGCAAACAGGGTCTCGAACACGATCATCTGCCCGACCATGGTCAGCGGCAGCAGGCGGCTGGCGCGGTTCCACAACGCGTTGCCGACGACCGAACACAGCAGCGCGACCGTCGCCATGATGGCGCCGAAGCGCAGCCACTCGGCCGGCGCATGGCCGCCCGGCGCCATCAGGAAGGCCGGCACCGCCAGCACCAGCGCCTGCAGGCCCGTAACGACGCCGGTCAGCAGGCTCCATTCGTGCGCCGATACATGGTCGAGCCGTGCCAGCCAGCGGCTATTGCCGACCGCGTACACCGTCCACGACACCAGTGCACCGCTTGCGCTGAGCAGGCCGAACAGCGAACCCGGCTGCGACTTGGCCAGTGCGTCCCAGCTGATGCAGACCAGGCCGCCGGCACTCAGGGCCAGCGACGGCAGCAGGCGCCGCAGCGCAACCGCATGGTGCGCGCGGCTGCCGGCCAGCGTGATCGTCACCGGCAGCAGGCCGATCACCAGCGAGGTCATCGCGACCCCGCCGCCACGCACGCCGTTCGCCAGGAACACGTAGTACAAGATGTTGCCCGTAAAGCTGAGCCAGATCAGCGCGCGCCATTCGGGCCAGCCGAGGGTGGCCTTCAGCCGCCGCCAGGCCGGCGCGACCATGGCCGCGGCCAGCACGCCGTAGGCCAGGTAACGTCCGGCGGACAGCTGGATCGGCAGGAAGCCGCGCGTCAGCTCCGGCGTCAGAAACACCAGGCCCCACATGGCGCCGGCCAGGATGCCGGCGCCGAGGCCCAGCCCTAAGTTGGATGATTGGTTACGTGATTGCATGCGATACACCTCCGAAGCCGGCATTATGCATGCCGGCTGCGGCGGTTTCTTGACCGCGTCTCGCCTTATTTTGACGATTTATCTGGACGGTTTCTCGCGCGGTGCGTGTTGTATCGCGTGCTGCGTTTCTTGTTGTGCTTCCCGAAGGGCTTCACGCCGCGCATCGCGACGATACGCCGCCGGCGTCTCGCCGCCGGCCTTGCGCATGGCGCGGGTCAACGCACTCTGCTCGGAAAAGCCGGCGCGCAGCGCCAGCTCGGCGATCGGCAGATCGGACTGCGCCAGCCACGCGCGGGCGCACGCGAGACGCTGCGCCAGCAGCCAGGCATGCGGACTGGCGTCGATCTCGTCGCGGAACAGCGCGTGCAGGCGGCTGACGCTCAGACCGGCGCAGGCTGCCATGGCGTCCGTGCTCCAGGGATGGCCCGGATCGGCCTGGATGCGGGCCATCAGCGCGGCCAGGCGCGAAACTGGACGCGGCGCGTCCAGCGCCAGGGTGTCGAGCAGCAGCGGCACCCAGCCCTGCAGCAGCGCTGGCGCGGCCCCCTGCCCTGCGCCCTGTTGCGACGCCATCATGCCCATGAACTCGACCAGCTTGCGCGCCGCCGCACCCAGCTGCGGAAAGGGCCGTTCGAGCAGGCGCCCGGCGGCCTCGGGGGCTACGCTGGCCAGGTCGAGGAAGACGCGCCCTCAGTGTAGCACTCGCAGTACCTGACTCGACCCTGACGTTGATCTGCCACCTATAGACGCTTGACCGCAGCCAAGTTGTTGTTAAGCCAACTCTGGGACGATGCCTCAACATTAACAAGGAGGCATCATGGCAATCGACGTCTATCTGCAAATCGATGGCATCAAGGGTGAGTCGCACGACGACGCACACAAAGGCTGGATCGAGTGCAACGCGGTCAACTGGGGAATGACCCAACCCAAAAGCGCTACCGCCTCGACGGGTGGCGGCCATACCGCCGAACGTGTCGAGTTCACCGAGATCGGCATCGACAAGGTCGCTGACCTTGCATCGCCGCTACTTGCCCAGCACTGCGCGATGGGCAAGACGATCCCGAAAGCGAAACTGGAATTCATGCGCGCCGACGGCGACGGCAAGCCGGTCAAGTACTACGACGTCGAACTGGAAAACGTGCTGATCGCGGCGTGCCAGCAGGGAATCACCGGCGGCGACGTGATGCAGGAGCATATCGGCCTCAAATTCAGCAAGGTCAAGTGGCGATATTGCCAGCAGCGGATCGCGGGTGGCGCCGGCGGGAACACTGCTGGCGGCTGGGCTCTGGCGACGAACCGGGTTGCGGCATGAAAGCGCTTGTGTCAATCCTGTTGCTTGCAACGCTGGCGTGCCAGGCAACCGCCGCGCCCGGGTACCGCCCGCACATGACGGGCGGGCAACTTGTCCGCGACATGCTGGCTGATCCAGATGAGGGACTCAATTCGTTCAGGCGCGAGCGCGCCATGGGCTATATCGAAGGCATCGCGGACGCCTCAGCCGGCCTGCGCTGGTGTCCTGCCGGAAAACCGGTGCCACATGAGCTGGCTTACGTGGTGGCCGAGGAAGTCGAGAAAATGAAGGACCAGCTCCCGGGCGACGCTTCCATTCTCGTATTAGCGGTTTTGGCCAGGCTCTACCCTTGCCGCCCTGGTGACGCGCCATGAAGCCGGCTTATCAAGTACTGCGGCAACTCTATCCGCGCAAGGACTCCCGTGAGGTACTGTTTGCCGATATCGGGTGGACCGATCTGAGCCAGCCGAAGCCGCCGCCCAGGGTCAGGCCGGCCAGGCCGGTGGTGGAATTGATGCCGGTCGGCGTCGCCAGGCCGTAGGCCTGGGTTTCGTGGTCGAGATCGCGCAGCGTGGCGCCGCCGCCGGCGCGGGCCAGGCGCGCATCCGGATCGACGCGCACCGCGCGCATGCCGGACAGGTCGATCACCAGGCCGTCGTCGCACAGGGCATTGCCGGCGATGTTGTGGCCGCCGCCGCGCACCGCCAAGGGCAGGCCGTGGTTGCGCGCGAAGGCGACCGCCGCCAGCACATCGGCGGTGCCGCTGCAGCGTGCGATGAAGGCCGGGCGCCGCTCGACCATCGCGTTCCAGATGCTGCGCGCGGCATCGTAGTCGGAGTCGCCCGGCTGCAGCAGCGGCCCCCTGAGTGTGGTCCTGAAGTGTTCGACCACGTCGCTTTTCATGTCGGTCATCGCGTCCTCCGCGGAAAGGATTGCCATGCTGTCTATGCAGCATAGGTCCCCGGGCGGATGTGCAAGCGTGGTCGGCTTCCTCCGCGGCTCAGCGGATGAAGTAGCCCGATACTTTCCAGCTACCATCCGGCAGCTTCATCGGCACCACGGTTTCGGCCGACTGCGGCTTGTTCGTGAATTCGGTGGCGTACTGGATCACGACATAATCGCCGGCCGGCGCGCCGGGCAGCGTGTGGGTGAAGGTGGCCGATTGCAGCTTGCGCGACTTGACCGCGCCGAGCGCCTTGCGTCCGGCATCCGCGGTGTTGCTCCAGACGGCTTTGGTGACGGCGGCCTGCAACGCGGGCGCAGCCTGGTCCCAGGTCTCACCCGACTTGCCGGCGTCGGCCAGGGCGAGCCAGCGGGTGGCGCTCTCGGTGGCGGCGGACACGGCAGCAGGGTCCTGGGCGCTCTGGGCATCCTGGGCGCGGACAGTCGCGGACAGCAACACAGCGCCGGCAAGCAGGACGGCGATCGGTTTGTTCATGGCGGCCTTTCAATCAAAGTGAAGTGTTGTCAGGATAACACCGCACCCATCGCTTGTCAGCGCCCCATTCAGAGCCTTGCCAGGCGCCCGCCGTCCACGCGCATCGACTCGCCGCAGACGAAACGCGCCTCGTCGCTCAATAGAAAAGCGATGGCGGCGGCGATGTCGTCCGGGGTGCCGACGTCGGCCTTGTCGATGACTTCGATGCCGGCGCGGACGTTCGGGTTATCCCACAACATCGGCGTATCGACCGCCCCCGGCAGTACCGCATTCACGCGGATGCCCTTCGGTTTGCCTTCCAGCGCCGCCGAACGCGTCAGCGACAGCAGCGCGGCCTTGGCGGCGGCATACGGCGCGACCGACGGCTCGGTCTCGACCGCATGCACGCTCGACACGTTGACGACCGCCCCGCCCTTTTCCATCTTGAGGAAGGCCTGCTTGATGAAGAAGAAGGCGCCCAGCAGGTCGACGCCGAGGATGTCGTTCCAGTCCGCGGCGCCCTGTTCCTCGAGCGGCTTGAAGGTCATCAGGCCAGCGTTGTTGACCACCCGGTTCCAATGGCCGAAGCGGGCGATGGTGGCGTCGACCGCGGCCACGACCTGGTCTTCGCGCGACACGTCGCAGGCGATGGTGGCGATGCGGCCGGCGTCGGCTTCCTGCGCCAGCGTGGCGGCGGCCGCGTCCAGCTTGTCCTGGTGGCGGCCGGCCAGCATCACGGCGGCGCCGTCGCGCAGCAGGCGGCGCACGACGGCCAGGCCGATGCCGCCGGCGGCGCCGGTCACGATCGCGACATGGTCGGGTTGTTGCTGAGGCATGTTCACTCCTGTCGAGTCTTGCGGATGTGCCCAGCATAGACCAAAGCGGCGGCGGGCGATGTTCGCTCTGGCGCTGGCGTGCGCCGTTCTGCGACAATGCCGCCTTCGTCCCGTTTTCGGCAGCGCTTCCGATGGTTCTTCCTCTTGTTTCCACCTTGATCAACTTCGGTATCGGCGCCGTGCTCGGCGTGGCCGGCGGCCTGCTCGGCATCGGCGGCGGCCTGATCGCGATTCCCGTGCTCGGCTACCTGTACGGCATGGACCAGCACCTGGCCCAGGGCACGGCGCTGGTGATGATCGCGCCGAACGTGCTGCTCGGCTTTTTCCGCTACCGCCAGCGCAACCGCATCGACCTGCGTTCGGTGGCGACGATGGCCCTGTTCGCAATGGCGACGACTTACCTGGCGGCGCGCCTGGCCGTCGGCATCGACGCCGGCTGGCTGCGCATCGCCTTCGCCGTCTTCCTGATCCTGCTGGCCGTGTATTTCGGGCGCCGGCCGAAAGGAAGCACCGGCCTTGATGCGCCGCCCGCAAAACCGATGCCGCGCGCGGCGCTGCCGGTGCTGGGCGTGTTCAGCGGCGCCATGTCCGGCATCTTTACGGTCGGCGGCGGCCTGATCGTGGTGCCGGCGCTGGTCAGCCTGTTCGGCGAAAAGCAGACCCGCGCCCAGGGCATGGGCCTGGCGCTGGCGGCGCCGGGTGCCTCGATCGCGCTGGTCGCGTATGGCCAGGGCGGCTACGTCGACTGGCATGTCGGCCTGCCGATGGCGCTGGGCGGGGTGCTGAGCGTGTCCTGGGGCGTGGCGCTGGCGCACCAGTTTTCGCCGGCGCGCCTGCGCCTGTGTTTCAGCGTGGTGTTGCTGGGGACGGCGCTGATGATGCTGATCGCCGGACGCTGATGCGATAACCAAATCAGCGGATTTTTTCCTTTTTTACGTCGAATCGATATACCGCGCAACCTCCTGAGTGTTTCATTTACACGTGTAACAAAGCGTAAATACGGACATAAAATTCGAGCAACAAAAAGCGCGAATCAATACACGCCCGATCACTCCAGGAGACAAACCAATGCGTACTATGCCGTCCGGCCGCTTGCGGCCGACTCGCTTGAGTCATGCCATCTCGCTCGCCATCGCTTCCCTCGTGGCAGCCCATGCCGCCAACGCCCAGCAGACGGTGACGCCGCCAGGCGCAACGCAGACCGAAGCCATCGCCACCCAGACCGATGTTGCCAAAGTCATCGTCAGCACCCGCCGCTCCCAGCAATCGGCCATCGGCCGCAAGAAAAATGCGGCCACGGCGATGGACTCGATCGTCGCCGAAGACGTCGGCACCCTGCCCGACCGTAACATCGGCGAAGCGATCTCGCGCATGGCCGGCATCGCGGTCGAGCGCGGCGATTTCGGCGAGGGCATCAACGTCTCGGTGCGCGGCAACGGTCCGGAGCTGACCCGTGTCGAGCTCGACGGCCAGGCCGTGATGTCGGCGGGCGGCACCGACATGAACGGCGGCGGCGACGGCCGCGGCACCGAATTCCGCCAGTTGTCGGCGGACCTGATCAAGAGCGTGGACGTGGTCAAGGGCTCGACCGCCGACATGACCGAGGGCTCGCTCGGCGGCGGCATCATCATCAAGACCCGCACCGGCCTCGACTTCGACAAGCCGTTTGCCTCCGTGCGCGTGGCCGGCACCCAGAGCAGCCTGAACAAGAAGTGGGACCCGGACACCAACCTGATCCTGTCCAAGAAATTCTTCAATAACCGCCTCGGCGTGCTGCTGAACGCGTCGTCGATGACGCTGACCAACGAGTCGCACCAGTTCCAGACCGCTTCCAGCGGCAACACCGGTTACATGCGCATGGTCGATTTCGACCAGTCGCCGGAAAAGACCTTCACGTATCACCCCGAAACGCTGGACATGAGCAATCCGGACTCGACCAAGCCGGTGAACGTGCTGACCGGGACCGGCGGCTACGTCTACACCGCGGCGACGCCGCAGGAAATCCTGAACAAGTCGGCTGCGGCCCAGACCAAGGCCGACTGCTTCGCGGCCTTCCCGGTCCTGGCCACCAACTCGCCCCAGATCGCAGCGCTGAGCACCGCCAACCGCAACGCCGCGGTCAATCTGCGCAACAACGAGCAGTTGAGCTGCCTGAACCAGTGGAACGACTACATCCCCGCGCTGGTGCGCTATTTCGTCAAGCGCCAGGTCGACAAGCGCCAGAACCTCGACCTGCGCACCGACTTCAAGGTCAACAACGCGCTGACCCTGTACGCCAAGGGCAGCTACAGCAAGCGCAAGGTCGACGACAACTTCCTGACCTATAACCTCGGCAACGTCGCCCTGAACGACACCGGCTATACCGACTCCGCCGCCAACGTGCGCAGCGCCAACCCGGGCTCGGGCCGCTACCTGTTCCCGAACACCTACAGCTATTTCGCCAACAAGCCGCTGATCAGCGGCGCGGTGATGAACGTCGTTCCGGGTTCGGTCGTGGTCGACTCGACCCATCACGTGACCGGGTTCACGGTGGACGGCGCCGGCGTCGGCGTCGACCAGATCCAGAACAACATGGGCACCACCACCCGCTACCTGCAGCTGGGCGGCAGCTACAAGAACGACGGCCTGACCGCGGAATTCTTTGTCGGCGACTCCGATTCCAAATACTACCGCGGCGACAAGCGCACCTCGTGGGGCTATACCGTCGGCCAGTCCACGCTGACGATGGCGCCGAGCGGCATCTGGGCCTATACGGTACCGGATGGCGTGAACCTGGACGACTGGAACAAGGCGGCCGCGCTGCTGGCGCCGGCCAATGCCACTGCGCCCCAGCTGACGCGCACCTTCAATACCCAGTGGGACCCGCGCATCAGCGAGACCGCCGAGCGCACCGCCAAGCTCGACCTGTCCTATGCCCTGCCCGAGACGGTCCCCTTCTTCAAACGCATCAAGTCCGGTTTCAATTTGCGCAACACGGCCATCGACTCCTGGGGTATCGGCGGCTATACCGCCCAGGCCGCCGCGGGCACGGTCGGCCAGCCCGGCTACGTGCCGGCCATCGTGGTCCCCGGCAACCGCCTGCGCGGCACCATCGTAGGTTGCGAAAATACCCCGGGTTCGCTCGCGCCCGGCGGCACGCCCTGCAAGTATGGCTTCAACCCGACCGTGAATGCGCGCGACGGCCAGATCGTCATGACGCAGCAGCAGATCCAGGAAATCATCAACGCCGCGATGCATTCGCAGGCCACCGAGACCCAGCTGTTCAACGGCGCCGATGGCCGCCCGTCCGAGCTGATCAGCAACTGGACCCAGATCGACGTCCAGAAGGTGTTCGCGCTGGCCGGCGTCCCCAACGTCAACTTCGACTGCGTCAAGCAGTGCACCGGCAGCGACGGCAAGGTCTACGACCAGCCGGTCAGCCGCGTGCGCGAGCGCAGCGATGCCATGTACCTGATGGGCGACTTCGGCATCGACCGTGTTCCCTTTACCGGGATCGCACTGCCCTTCGGCTGGGAAATCGAGGGCAACATGGGTTTCCGCTACGTCCGCACCAAGGTGCGCGGCACCGGCAACATGACCTTCAGGTCGATCGTCAAGACCGGGCAGTTCAACCCGGACCAGCCCGACCTGGCAGCCGGCATCATCACGTACCAGACCACCCAGAACGTCCAGCTGTCGTCGAAACGCACGGCCTTCCTGCCGATCTACAACCTGGCCATGTGGGTGGTGCCGGACCAGGTGGTGGTGCGCTACAACCTTGCCAAGACGGTGGCGAACCCGCCGGCCAGCCGTCTGCTGGCGGCCGGCACCTGCACGCTCGACCAGCGTTTCAACGACGACATCGGCGATGTCCAGGAAATGACCTGCGGCACCTTCGGCAATCCGGCGCTGAAGGGCCAGGAAAACAAGAACCACAACCTGAGCGTCGAGTGGTATCCGAACAAGGACACCATGTTCTCGGCATCGGCCTACCGCCAGAAGGGCAAGGTCGGGCCGACCATCGTGGTGCCGGTCAGCGGCGCACCGCTGTTCGCCGGCACCGACGTGGTCGCCCCGGGCACCGGCACGGTCATCGGCGACGAAGCGTTCAGCTACAACACCTACGTCAACGGCCCGCCGGCGGTGCGCACCGGTGTCGAGTTCAGCACCAAGACCGCGTTCACCTTCCTGCCATGGAAGCTGCGCTACACCGGCCTGGACGCCAACTACACGCGCCAGAAGTCGAACCTGAGCCGCCGGGTGCTCGATTTCCTGACCGGCGAGTCGCTGTCCCCGCGCGGCGAGCCGAAATATTCGTTCAACTATGCGCTGTGGTATGACGACGGCACCTGGCAAGCACGGGTGGCGGTCCAGGCGGTCGCCGCCAAGTACAGCTGCACCGTGCCCTGCGGCGCCACCCTGAACGGCGTGAACTACAACCTGGGCATCTATCCGAACACGGCCGACCTGGGCACCCGCAGCCCGCAGTACAACCCGGGTTCGCCGCAGTACACGGACCGGACCATGTATGTGGACGGCAAGCTGTCGTACCGGATCTCCAAGGGATTGGACGTGTTCATCGAGGGACGCAACCTGACCAACCAGACCGCGACCCAAAGTTTGCCGTCGCTGCCGTATGCGGATGGGCCGAACTATGCGTCCTACTTTTACTCGGGGCGCCGGGTTACGGTGGGGTTGAACTGGCGGACGATGTAAGTTCGTTCATCACGTCGTCCCCGCGCCGCAAAACCGTCGTCCCCGCGCAGGCGGGGACCTATACTGAGCAACAGAATTCGGAAGCTCAGCTTGGATCCCCGCCTTCGCGGGGACGACGAGCGTGGGCCAACGAGATTGCCTTTAGATCCGCTGATCAAACACCTGGCGCAGATACGCAATAAACGTCTCGTCAGTACTGAACCCCTTGCCCGGCGAATCCGACAGCTTGGCCACCGCCTGACCATTGCAACGGGTCAGCTTCATCACGATGTTGATCGGGTCGAACTGGGTATCATTGGTCAGCTTGGTGCCGATGCCGAAGCCGGTCTGCACGCGGTCGGCGAAGTGGCGGTACAGATCGAGTGCCTTGGGCACCGTCAGCGCATCGGAAAAGACCAGGCGCTTGGTGCGGGCGTCGATGCGCAGCTTGGCGTAGTGGGCGATGGCTTTTTCGCCCCACTCGACCGGGTCGCCGGAATCGTGGCGCAGGCCGTCGAACAGCTTGGCGAAATACAAATCGAAGTCGCGCAAGAAGGCATCCATGCCGACCACGTCGGTGAGCGCGGTGCCGAGGTCGCCGCGGTATTCCATGACCCAGTCCTCGAGTGCCTTCTTCTGGAAATCGCGCAGGCGCACGTCGAAGGACTGGAAGGCCTGCATGTATTCGTGGGCCATGGTGCCGATCGGGACCAGCTTGAGTTTCTTGGCCAGGTAGACGTTCGAGGTGCCGCGGAAGAATTGCGGCAGCTCGCGCGCCAGCGTGGCCACCACCTCTTCGTGCCAGACGCCGGAAAAGCGGCGGCGCACGCCGAAATCGAAGAACTCGAAGGGATTGAGGCGCTTGGGCTCCTGGTCGAAGGCGCGCCATTCGTCGATCTTCTGGGCCAGGCGCTTGCGCGCTTCCAGCATCGCGGCTTCCTGGTCGAAGCGGCGGAAATACAGTTCATTGACGATGTAGAGGACGAAGATCTCGAAGCCCATCACGTGCACGATCGGGCCGCTGGCGCGGATGCGCAGGTGTTCGCCCTCGGCTTCGACGTGGATGAACTTGCGCTGGAAGCGGAACAGGGTCAGGAAGTCGGCGAAATCGCTCTTGATGAAGCGCAGCGAGCGCAGGTAGGCGATTTCGTCCTCGCTGAACATCAGCGTGCACAGGTGGTCCAGTTCGCGCTCGACCTCTTCCTTCAGCTCGGCCAGCGGATAGGCCGGCGTATTGCGGCACTTGAATTCGTACTCGCCGACCGCGTTCGGGTGCATGTGCAGGAAGGCCTGCCACATCGTGAATTTATACAGGTCGGTTTCGAGCAGGCTGCGGACGACGGGAGTCATGTGGAGCTTTCTAGTCAGGCGGTGGCGGATTCGACGGCCTTTTTCTTCGCACGGCGTTTGGGCGCGAGCATCGTGCCGCTGCAGGCGGGGGTACCGCAGCGGCATGCGAACAGGCGCTTCAGGGCCGGCGTATGGCGTTCGTCGTAGATCAAGGCGTAATTGTAGTTCAGCTCTTCGCCGGCCGCGATATCGCGCATCGCGTGGATGTAGACCTTGCCGTCGTCCTCGAAGGCCTGGCAGTTCGGTTCGCAGGCGTGGTTGATCCAGCGCGCATCGTTGCCGCGCTTGCCGCCATCGATCACGCGGCCATCGGCCAGGCTGAAATAAAAGGTGTGGTTGACCGGGCCGCCGCGCTCCTCGGCGCGCTCGGTGGCCGCGTCCCACGTAATGCGTTCGCCGCGGTATTCGATGATGCGCTCCCCGGCCGGAATGTCGCTCAGCGCAAACACGCCGTTGCCGTGGACCGGGGACTTCCTGACTTCATACAGTTGCGGTGCTGCCGTTTTTGCGGATGGGCTCATGGGCGGGCGGACAAGGGTCGGGGGTCGGTTGAGGATGGAAGCTGCACCCTATTATTGCCCAAATTGCAGCAGGAATGCCACACGGCGTCGAAAGCGCCGGCCCGGGGCAAGCCCGGGGGCAGCCCAGGGTTTAGCCCGCGCTGCGCGCCGCCAGCACCCGGTCGACGATGCCGTAGTCCGCGGCTTCCTGCGCCGACATGTAATTGTCGCGGTCGGAATCCTTTTCGACGCGCGCCAGCGTCTGCCCGGTGCGCTCGGCCAGCAGCGTATTCAGGCGCTGGCGCTGGTACAGCACCTCGCGCGCCTGGATCTCGATGTCGGATGCCACGCCCTGCGAGCCGCCGTGCGGCTGGTGGATCATGATGCGGGCATTCGGCAGCACCCACACCGCGACAGGAGATTCACGATGCCATCCACGATGGATACCGCCGGCGCCCTGTTCGAGCAATGGCGCCCGCGCCTGACGGCCATCAGCCGCCGCATCGTCGGCAGCGAGGCCGAAGCCGAAGACATCGTGCAGGACTGCTTCATCAAATGGCATGGTGCCGACCAGGCCACGCTGGCGACGCCGGCGGCCTGGCTGACCACGGTCGTCCAGCATCAGTCGATCGACCGCCTGCGCCGGCGCGCACGCGATGCGCTGGCGGCGCACCTGGCGTTCGACGTCGAGCCCGCGGCGGCGGCAGCGGCGGACGACAGCCTGCTGCGCCGCGCCGAACTGGGTGAGGCACTGGCGCGGATGCTGGCCTGCCTGTCGCCGGCCGAGCGGCTGGCGCTGGTGCTGCACGAGGTGTTCGAGTGCAGCCACGCCGACATCGCGGCGGCGCTCGGGACGAAGCCGGCGAATGCGCGCCAGCGCCTGTCGCGCGCGCGCCGGCGCCTGCGCGAGGACCGGTGCGATGCCAACCGGGAGGCATCGCCGCAGGAGAAACTGTGCCGCGAGCTGGTGCTGCGCTTCCAGGCGGCGATCAACGGCCGCGACGTGCCGGCCATGTTGAGTTTGCTTACCGGAGAGCAGCCGGTATCGGTGCATACGGCCCCGGCGACGCGGATCCCGCTGCCGCTGCGGATGCAGCGCGGGCCCTGCGCCAACGATGCATCCTATGCGTCCGCGCTGGCGGCCTGAACGCCTGCACGTCTGCATGCCCGGACGGCGCTGTCGGGCGCCCGCCGCCCTCAGTCGCCGCCCTTGCCGATATTCTTCTGCAGGAAGCGCTCGACCCGCCCCCAGAAATCCAGGCGCGTCTCGATCAGGGTCCAGCCATGCCCTTCCTGCTCGTAGACGACCCACTCCACATTCTTGTTGGTCTGCCTGACGGCATCGTAGAACTTGCGGCCGTGGTAGACCGGCACGCGCAGGTCGGCGCCGCCGTAGGCCAGCAGCAGCGGCTGGGTGATGCGCGCCGCCTGCTTCAGCGGCGAGGTGGCCGCGAACTGGGCAGCGTCCTTGACCGGATCGCCGACCAGCTTCGGCATGCCGTAGCGCTTGTAGGCCTCCGAGGTGTCGTCCTCGCGGCTCCAGTGGCCGGTGTACATCAGGTCGATGTCGGTGACGCCGACCCAGTCGATCCCGCATTTGAACAGCTGCGGATCGCGGATCAGGCCCATCAGCGTCGCATAACCGCCATAGCTGGCGCCGGCGATGCAGATGCGCTGCGGATCGGCGATGCCTTCCGCGATGGCCCAGCGCGCGGCGTCGGCGATATCGTCCTGCATGGCCAGGCCCCACTGCTTCCAGCCGCCGTGGAAGTGGGTAGCGCCGTAGCCGGTGCTGCCGCGGAATTCCGGCTCCAGCACCACGTAGCCGCGCGAGGCCAGGAACTGGCTGTCGGCGCTCCAGCGCCACTCGTTGCCGCGCACGTAGGGACCGCCGTGCACCAGCACCACCATCGGCAGCTTCTTGCCGCTGCTTTTGGCGGGCAGCGTGATCCAGGTCGGGATCGGCTTGCCGTCGCGTGCGGTGGCCTGCACCAGCGCCTGCGGTCCCATCCGCGCCGGCACGATGCCGGGACGGCTGTCGCCGACTTTGGATAGCTTGCCGCTGTCGCGGTTGTACAGCATGAAGACCGAGGGCTGGCGGTCGGACCAGGATTCGACCAGCACGAAGGGCGTGGTCGGGCGCACCGCCACGCTCAGCGCATTCACGCGGCCCGGCAGCAGCTTGTCGACGGCTTCCTGCACCTTTTTCATGGCGGGGTCGAACCAGGCCACGGCTTCGCTGTCGATCGTGTAGCGCACGCCGAGCAGGCGGGTGGCGTCGGTGATCAGTTCGCCGCGGAAGTCGTACTGATCGAGGTCGACCAGCGGCTGCGCGGCCACCTTGCCGGCCGCCAGATCGTACGCGAACAGCGCGCTCGTGTCGCGCTTGCCGTAACTGCTCACATACAGCGTGCCGTCGGGCGAAAAACCACGCGGCATGATCGCATCCTCGTCGCGCAAAAAGGCGTCGCTGGAGGCCAGCTTGCGCCACTGACCGGTTTTGGGATCGAGGTAGTGCAGCACCTCGAGGTTGTCCTCGACCGTGGTCGCCAGCGCCGGCCGGCCCTTGGCATCGAGCCACCAGGCGCGCGTGCGGCCCGGCCCGCGCACGTTCTCGACGGCGCCGTTCAGGGTATTGAGCCGCACCAGGCCGACCTCGGCGGCGTCGTGGTCGCGCCCGAAGTTGACCGTTTCCACGTACACCCAATCGGAATCCTGCGCGCCCGGCTGGTCGTGCAGATAGGTATTCCAGGGCATTTTTTCACGGCCGAGGACGGTGGCGTCAACGACCCAGGACTCGAACACATCGACCAGCTGGCGCCGCACGCTGCCGTCCGCATTCACGGCGAACAGCCCGGGCGCGTAGCGTTCCTTGCCCGGCGCGGTGTTCTTGTCGCGCGAATCGTAGACCAGGCGGTTGTTGTTGACCCACTCGAAATGGCCGACGTCGGCATCCTTGAAGGTGGCCACCACCTTGATCGCGTTGTCGGCGAGGTCGACCACGCCGAGCTGGTCGTGGCCGCTGTCGTTATTCACCAGCATGGCCAGGCGCTTGCCGTCCGGGGAGAGCTTGGCGCCGCTGATGCCCGGATTGCCGAAGAAGGCGGTCAGCGGGACCGGGGGCTCGGCGGCGCGGGCGCTTGCGGCGGCGAACAGGGCCAGCATCAATAGCAGGACGTGACGGCAGGCTGACATGCTGCGAAAAGGGGATGCAGTACGCATGATGGACGACCTTGTGAAAGGAAGGTCTTCCATGGTAACGCTGCGAAAGTATTTACGCTACTGCAACAGTTGGCGAGATTCTTCATCCGGCAGCCAAGCTCACGCGGCAGGTCCCTGTGCGCGGTATACAGGTCTCAAGTAATGTCCACTTTGCGAACGTTCCCTTCATCCATTAGAAGGAGCTGGCGCTACATACTTGCTTCCAAGCGCAATCTTGGCACTCGATTGACTTACATGTTTGAAGAATGGCTTGCCCGAGCCTTCAGAAATGAAAAGAAAGTATTCTCCGTGAGAATTACGAGCAAATCGATGAATACGATGTAACGTGAAAGTACCGGGCGCGTCTTGGTAAATACCTTCCTGACGATCGTCCATGATCTCGGCAGTACGACCATCAAAAGACAACTCGGGGACGGTGCCGTCGACGACCAGCGTCCGAAACTCATTTTCTATCCGCGGCAAGATACTTAAATCATCTCCCCGCAATGCCTGCTTAATTTGGAGCACAGTGAGCCCTGCGAAAAGAACCAGAACAAGAATAAAAAACACTGAGTTCATATTTCTCACCTATATGTGCGTTACTGGATCCCCTCTACAAAGAGTCGCTTTCGGCCGATAAGAATCCGGGCGCAGCCTGAAATGGATGGTATCAGGCTGCACCAGGTGGCACACGAATTCGTCGGAATCAAACAAATTAGCATGCACGCGCCACCTCACCCTTGCAGCCTCAGACCGCCACGATCTTCCGGTTCGCCCCCCCCGGCAGCATGCGCAGCGTCTTGCCCACCGCCGCCGTATAGGTGCGCGACTTGATGGTGTCGACGTAGCGGTACTCGGCGCGGGTTTCGGCCGGGGTGACGGTCAGCACCACGAAGCCGCGTTTGGCCGTTTCCGCATATTGCAGCGGTCCGATCAGCTGCTCCATGCCGGCCGCCACGGTGGCCGGCGCCACGGTGGGAAAGTAGCCTTCGAAGCCGGGCGAGGTCACCGAGGGCACGCCGAATTCGACGCCGACCTGGCGCCCGCTGACGTCGAGCAGGTCGCTGGCCCAGGCGTTGTGGGTGTCGCCGGCCAGCACCACCAGGTTCTTGTCGAGCGTGCGCGCCATGTCGAGCACCGCTTCGCGCGCGGCCTGGTAACCGTCCCAGGCGTCGAGGTTGTAGGGCACCGGCGTCGCCGCCAGTTGTTGCTGTTCGGTGGCGGTGAGTGCCTGGCCGGCCTTGACCTTGGCGGCGATGGCAAAGTAGGCCGTGTAGCCGCCCGCCATCACCATCGGCGCCGGCAGGTTCATGCGCGCCATCAGCACCTGCTGGCCCAGGATCTGCCAGGTGGCGCTCGATTTGCGCATCTGGTCCTGCAGCCAGGCGGTCTGCTCGGTGCCCATCAGCTGGCGTGCCGGGTTGGTCACGTCGGCGGTGAAGGCGGCGGCGTCGAAGCTGCCGCCTTTCACGTAGCCGGCCAGCGCCAGCTGCTTGTCGCGGCCGATCACGCGGGTATCGAGCATGTGCAGCGACAGCAGATTGCCGAAGTCGAACGAGCGGTAGATGCGGTCCGGCCGCGCCGTATCCGGCATGCGGATCGGCATCCATTCGTGGTAGGCCTGGATCGCCATCTGACGCCGTCCTGCCCACAGTCCTTCGGTGGCGGGATTGTGGTTTTCCGCACCCTCGCGCCAGGTGTCGTTGGACAGTTCGTGGTCATCCCAGACCGCGATGAAGGGAATGCGCGCATGCACCGCCTGCAGATCGGGATCGGTACGGTATTGCTGGTAACGGCGGCGGTAGTCGGTCAGCGTGATGATCTCGTTGGCCGGCTGCGACACGCGCTTCAGGCTGGCCGCATCCTGCGAGGCGTAGCCGTCGGCCGCGTATTCGTAGATGTAGTCGCCCAGGTGCAGGCCGATGTCGATGTCGTCGAACTTGGCGGCGTCGCCATACACATTGAAGTAGCCAGCCGGGTAGTTCGAGCAGCTGAACACCGCAAAGCGCACGCGCGACACGGCGCCCGCCGGCAGGGTCCGGGTACGGCCGACCGGCGAGGTCACGCCTTCGCAGGTGAAGCAGTAATAATAGCTGCGGTTGGCGGCGAGGCCGGTGGCGTCGACCTTTACCGTCCAGTCGGCGGCGGCGCCGGTGCGGGTGGTACCGGCCGCGACCCGGCTGGCAAAGGCGCTGTCTTCGGCGATGACCCAGGCGACCTCGAGGTCGTCGGTGCTCGGCGTGGTGATGCGCGTCCACAGGATCACGCGGTCGGCCAACGGGTCGCCGCTGGCCACGCCGTGCGCATACGAGACCGGGCGGCCGTCGTCATTGCCGCCGCCGCAGGCGCTCAAGGGTAGCGCGGAGACGGCGACTGTGCCGAGGGAGAAATTGCGGATGAAGGTACGGCGCGAATTCGATAAGCTCATGGATGGGCTGTTGCCGAAAGTGAAAGACGGCCCATCTTAAGCAGTGCAAATTACGCTCTCATGACAGAGGGTTGGTGCAATCCTCTTCGCGGAATTCGGTCGCGGCACGCCCGCCCGCCGCCTCGGCCTTGCGCAATTCCACGCGCCGGATCTTGCCGGAAATCGTCTTCGGCAGCTCGGCAAATTCCAGCCGGCGGATGCGTTTATACGGCGACAGCCGCTCACGCGCAAAGGCGAAGATGGCGGCGGCCAGTTCGCGCGTCGGTTCCACGCCGGGACGCAGCGAAATGAAGGCCTTGGGCACCGACAGGCGCAGTGGATCGGGGCTGGGCACGATGGCCGCTTCCAGCACGTCCGGGTGTTCGATCAGCACGCTCTCCAGCTCGAAGGGGCTGATGCGGTAGTCGGAGGATTTGAAGACGTCGTCGTTGCGGCCGACGTAGAAGTAGTAGCCGTCCCCGTCGACCGTGGCGCTGTCGCCGGTGTGGTAGCGGCCGGCGCGCATCACGTCCGCGGTCTTGGTGTCGTCGCCCTCGTAGCACAGCATCAGGCCGAGCGGCCGCGCGCTGCCGCCGTCGTCATCGCCGGTCACGATGGCGATTTCGCCTTCAAGGGCCGGCTGGTCGTCGACGTCCAGCAGTTCGATGCGGTAGCCCGGCAGCGGCCGCCCCATCGAGCCCGGCTTCACCAGCTGGCCCGGCGAATTGCCGACCTGGCAGGTGGTCTCGGACTGGCCGTAGCCGTCGCGGATGCGGATACCCCAGGCGCGTTCGACCTGCTCGATCACTTCGGGGTTCAGCGGCTCCCCTGCCCCGACCAGTTCGCGCAGCGGCGGCTGCCAGGCGCGCAGGTCTTCCTTGATCATCATGCGCCATACGGTCGGCGGCGCGCACAGCGAGGTCACGCCGCAGCGCACGATGGTGTCCAGGCAGGCGCGTGCCGAGAAGCGTTCGTAGTTGTAGACGAAGACGGTGGCACCGGCATTGAAGGGCGCGAAGAAGCAGCTCCACGCATGCTTGGCCCAGCCGGGCGAGCTGATGTTCCAGTGGACGTCGCCGCGCTGCAGGCCGATCCAGTACATGGTCGACAGGTGCCCGACCGGGTAGCTCTGGTGGCTGTGCAGCACCAGCTTGGGTTTGGCGGTGGTGCCGGAGGTGAAGTACAGCAGCAGCGGATCTGTGGCCATGGTGGTGCCGTCCGGCGTGAAGCCTTGCGCAGCCTGGTGGCTGTCGGCGAAATCGCGCCAGCCGGCAGCTTGTACATCGGAGCCTGCGCCGCCCGTCGTTGTACCGACCGCGATGCGGGTGTAGCCGCCCTCAAGCGTCGCGAACTTGTGCGCTTCCGACGCCTGCGCGATCACGTGGCGGATCTGCCCGCGTTCCATGCGGTCCTCGAGGTCGGCGGTCGACACCAGCATGGTGGTCGGCACCAGCACGGCGCCGAGCTTGATCCCGGCCAGCATGATTTCCCACAGCTCGACGCGGTTGGGCAGCATCAGCAGGATGCGGTCGCCGCGGCCGACGCCGCATTCGCGCAGCCAGTTGGCCACCTGCGACGAGCGGGCAGCCATCTCGGCGTAGCTGATCTTGCGTTCGCTGCCGTCTTCCTCGACCACCCACAGGGCCGCCGTAGCGTTGTCCTGGGACTGGACGTCGAAGTAGTCGAGCGCCCAGTTGAATTCAAGCAGCTCGGGCGCGCGGTAGTCGCGGTAGGCGGTGTCGTAGTCGGTGCGGTGCTGCTGGAGGAAGTCGCGCGCGGCCAAGAAGCGCGCGCCGGGGGATGCGGCGGTCATGTCTGTCTCCTGTGCGTGGTGTCGCGAGCGATGGCAGCATGCGGCGCCTCGCTCTGCGGTTTATTGTTCGCACCATTCTGCCACGGCTTGCCCCGCCGCGGCAGATGCACGGAAGGCCCGCGCCTTATTCGCGCGGCAGCGTCGTCACCTTCATCTCGTCCTGCGGCTGCATCATGTCGATCACACGGCAGTCGCCGCACATCTTCATGCGGTCGAGGTTACCGGCAAAGGCCGGATGCGAGGCCAGGCGCGCCAGCATGCTTTCGATCATGCGCAGCGTGCCGAAGGGTTTGCTGCAGCGGATGCAGTGGAAAGGCTGGGTTTCGTTGAGCAGCACCGCCTGCCTGCGCGACTCCGAGAAGGAGAGGCGCGGCACCAGCGCGATCGCATTTTCCGGGCAGGTATCGGCGCACAGGCCGCACTGCACGCAGTTCTTTTCGATGAAGCGCAGCTGCGGCGCGTTCTGCCCGTCCTGCAGCGCCGAGGCCGGACAGGCACCGACGCAGGCCATGCACAGGCTGCAGGTGTCGCGGTTGACGGCCAGCGCGCCGAAGGGGGCGCCCGGCGGCAAGGGGATCTCCGGCACCTGCTGCGGCGCGTAGCGGTATAAATGATCGAGGGCGTAGTCGAGCGTGTTGCGCTTGTCCGCGGCGATGTTGTAGCCGGCGCGCTGGCTCGGCACCTCGCCGCGCGGCGCGTGCTGCAGGGCCAGGGCGAGCTCGGGCGGGCTGCTCACACGAAGCAGCTGCAGGTGCGGGCCGTCGTAGCCCAGTCCTTCCATCACCATCTGCGCGAACTGCATCTGCTGGTCGAGCGCCGCCGTGTACTGGGGCGCGTCCTCGTCGGTCATCAGGACCGTCACGCCGCTGGCGCCGTAGGCCAGCGCCGTCAGCCAGACCTCGAGTCCGGTCGATGCCGTGTGGTGCAGCGCCACCGGCAGCACCCGCGACGGCACCGGTTCGGGCAAATTGGCCAGCAGGTGGCCGCCGGATTCGCTGTGCAGCAGCACCACCGGCTCGCTGCCCTCGACCTCGAACCATGCCTGCAGCAGCGCCTTCAGACGGCTGCCGGTGTGCTGGGGGCTCGGGTAGGCGTAGGTCATGGCGCCGGTCGGACACACGGTCGAGCAGGCGCCGCAGCCGGCGCACAGATAGGGGTTGACCTTGACCAGGTTGCCGGCGCCTTCGATGGCGCCGGCCGAACACACCTCGATGCAGGCATTGCAGCCGGTGCGGGCGTTGCGGCTGTGGGCGCACAGGCGCTCTTTATAGGCGAAGTATTTCGGCTTTTCGAAGTCGCCTACCATGTCGGTCAGCGCTTCCAGTGCGGCGGCGCGCGCGGCCTCGTCGGATCCGGGTGCGTGGTAGCCGTGCGGTTTCTGGTGTGAGGCGATCTGCGGCGTGGCACCGAGATCCAGCACCAGGTCGAAGCGTTCCTGCGACGGCGCCTGTCCCGGCGCCTGCCAGGTGGCGTGGAAGGCGCCGAGCCAGCCGCTCAGCACCAGGCCGCGCACCTGCAACACCGGGTAGATGCGCAGGCCCGGACGTTCGCTATCCTGCGCGTCGGTCAGCAGTACGGTCACCGGCAGCACGGTGGCAAGGCGGTCGGCCTGGGGCAGCACGTCGCGCGCGGCGCCGATGATCAGGGTCTTGCCGGCCGAGCGGTAGCCGACGCTGTCGATCGCCTCGGGCATGCCCTGCGCATCGAGCGCAACGATGGCGGCGACCTTGGCCAGGGCGTTGCGACGTTCCTGTTCGGGGTCGGCGCCCTGTCCTTCGATAAAGCGGATGTTCATTGTGTCTCTTGTTCAGGTGGTCGTTCTTGTGATTATGGTTGTTTTTGCATCATCATGCCGGTTTCCGCAACGGTGTGGGCGCCCGGTGGCGTTACAGGCACCTCGGCTAGCTCGGCTACCTCAGCCACCTTGGCTGAGCCGGCTGACACGGCTGACACGGCGGCCAGCCTGCCCTGCGGTGCCGCGGCAGTAACGTCGTCGGCATCCTCGGACGCCAGCGCCGGCGCCAGCGCAGACACGGCCGCATCGGGCTCGGCCGCGCCAGGCTCCGCTGTACCAGGCTCAGCCGCGCTAGGCGTCGCCGGACATGGCAGCGCCGCCTCCAGCCCGCCGCCCGCCGCGATTCTGCCCTCGGCCTCGGCACGCTTGCGCGCCTCTTCGGCCGCCTGGTCGAAAAAGCTCTTCGAATGTTTCAGGGAAGCCAGCATCTCCGACGACATCGGACTGGCCACGTTGTAGTCGTCCATGTACATGTCGAGCTTGTCCATCACATTGAAGTGCGGGTCGGCAAACAGCTTTTTGAGCGCGCTGCGGCGCACGGCCTGGTCGACACCGCGGGCGACGAAGGCCGAGAAATCGGACTCGGGCGTAAGCTGCGCCACGTCGTCCATGGTCGGCAAGACAATCGGCTGCGACGGCGTGGGCTGCGACGGCGTGGGCTGCACCGGCGCGGGTGACCGTGCCGGTGCCGCGTCAGTCACCGACATGCGTCCGGCAGCAGGTTCGACGACGATCTCGGATGCCGGCTCGGGCGCCGGTTCGATACCGGCTTGCGTCTCGGTCTTGCGCCGCGCCCAGCGCCGCAGGAAACCTTCTTCCGCCATGGTCATCCGTGCTGGCGCCCGCGGCGCGGCTTCGGCTGGTAGTGCTCGCGCAGGTAGCCGGCCACCCAGCTGTAGACGTCGGCCGGCATGTCGACGCCGTCGGCGTTCTCGCCCGAGTCGAACATGCGCGTGCCCTCGACATAGCTGACCGAGGCGCGCACCGGCATCGCCCTGCCCTCTTCCATGCGCCACATGACGAACACCTTCGATTCCGGCGCCATGCAGTTCTCGTAATAACCTTCGTTTTCGTCCGGGTAGAGTTCCAGTTCGAGGCCGGACACTAAATAATAGTCGCGCTCGGGCGACTGGCTCAGCACCTGGACCGGCGGCAGGTTGCCGCGGTCGGGCACAATGCCGACGGCGGACCAGGCTTCATCGGCCCAGCGGTGCTGGACGGTGCGGCGCTGCATCAGCACCGCGATCGGCATGCTTCCCATTTTCATTTTTTACTCACGCCCTCGGGCGAGCCTTTTTGTACCGTCGGTGCGGCACCACGCGGCTCGGCCCTGGTCGGGCCGGCCTTCTGGTCTTCGCTCGGCGGCGCGGTACCGAATTTTTCGCTCTTGACGATCGGGTTGGCGGGCGATGCCGGCAGCTGGCCCGCCTGCTGGCCGCCGGCACCGGCTGCGGTCACGATGCCGGCGGACGCAGCACCCGGCGCTGCCGATGCACCGGCTGCACCCGCTGCGGCCGCGGGGGCAGTCGATGCGGCCGCAGCAATCGCCACCGGCGGATGCGTCTTCCAACCCTGCTGGGCAGCGCGGCCACGCCAGCGGCTGCTGACCGCATCCATCGACGCCGCCAGGCTTTCCTTGTCCTTGGCCGCCTGGGCATCGGCCGCGGCTTTCTTGGCGGCGGCAGCCTGCTGCTGGGCCGGGGTCAATGCCGGGGTCGGCAGCGCGGCCCAGGCCGAGGCGGTTACCAGTTGCGCCGCCAGCAGCGCCGCCGCAAGCGTCATCGTTTTGATCGTCTTCATAGGGTCATGCTCCTCAACGTCCCGGCGCAGCCTGGCTGGCGCCCTGGTCGCGGTGGGCGGCGGCCGGCTGCGGTGCGCTGTTGCCCGACTCCGGCGTGGGCGCGGCCGCCGCCGGTTTGTTGTCGCCGCTTTGCTGCTGGGTGGTGCCGGCGGCGGCGCCCGGGTTGCTCACACCCGAACTCGGCCCCTTGCCGGTCTCGGTGGTGGTGCCGCCGGTACCGGCGCCCGAGGTATTGCCGCCGGCGCCGCCCGCGATGCCCGGCGTGCCGCCGGCGTAGGTGGCATCCGTCTTGGGACCGCCATGGGCCGCCATCACCTGGCCGCTGGTGCCGCCGCCGGCGGTCACCATGCCGGGGAATTTGGTCTGGAGCTGGGCGCCGTCGCCATGCTCCTTGCAACCGCCCAGGACCAGGGCCGCCAACAAGCCCGGTATCAGATAAGTCGATGCTTTCATGCCGCTGTCCTCAATGCGCCGGGCCAGGCTGCGGCCGCATGCCGCCCTGGGACGGTGGGTTGTCCGGCGGCGGTGCATCCGGCGGCAGCTGGTTGTCCAGGGTGCCGGGCGGCACGCCGGCCTTGACTTCCTCGTACCACATGCGGTGGTGGGCCTTGGCCCAGGCTTCGTCGACGGTGCCGTGACGCATCGCCTCGTAGGCGCCCGGCGTGCCCCAGGTGCCGATGAAGGCGTGGCCCATGCCGGCGGCGATGTAGAAGGTGGCACCGATCATGTGCAGGTAGTTGGCTACCTGCAGCATGTAGCGGGTCTGGCCGAAGCCGATGAAGTCGAGGATCAGGCCGCTGACCGACATCACCAGGCCCAGCAGGGTCACGCCGAACCAGAACCAGGCCTTTTCGCCCGCGTTGAAGAAGCCGGCCGGCACGTGCTTGTGCTGCACCAGGCCACCGCCCTGCTTGACCCACAGCCAGTCGATCTTGCGCGGGAAGTTACGCCGCAGGAAGGTGAAGAACATCAGCACCGAGCACACGATGAACAGCGGGCCGAGGAAATTGTGGATGTACTTGGAGACGTAGGCGAAGAACGCGAACACGTCGTGGCCGAACAGCGGGATCAGCAGCTTCTTGCCGAAGGTGAGCAGCAGACCGGTCACGGCCAGGATCACGAAGCTGATCGCGGTGGCCCAGTGCACCCAGCGTTCCCAGCCGTTGAAACGCTGGAGGCGGCGCCCGGTGTCGGGGGCATCGGTGCGGGCCGGGCCGACCAGGCGGTAGAACACGAAGATGCCGACGATCATCAGCACCAGCAAGCTGCCCATGGTGGTCGCGACCGGACCGTTGCGCCACACGCGCCACTGGTTGCCGCCGCGCTGGACGATCACGTTGGCTTCGGTGGTGCCGTACTGGCCGAGGTAGTGGCGGTCTATGTGCACCTTGCCCGAAGACTTGCCGGCCAGGCCGGGTTCGGGCACGCGGGCGTCCTGTTCGACCTGCAACATGGTCTGTTCTTCGGCATAGGCCGGCTCGGCGCGGTTGTTGGGCACGCCGGCGTGGGCCAGGTGCCCTGCAAACACGAACAACATCACAGCCAGCAGGGCAAAACGGATCAACCCGGGAATAGCGCGCGTATCGATTCGCATCTCGGTTCCTTTACGGGTTGGCCCGGTTGTATTCGTTCTGGTGCATGTTGCGGTTGGCAATCGTGCCCCACCACGCCAGCCGGTCCTTGTGGAATTTCACTTCGAACGGGCGGTTGTCCTGCTTGCCGGCGTACTGGCCCTTGACCCAGTTAGGGTGCTGTTCAACTTCCAGGCAGCCGCTGAGCATCCACAGCGGCGCGAGCAATATCAATAAGCGCTTCATGTCGGCAGCCTCCCCGCATCGTTCTGCGAATCCTTGAGGTTCTGGTTGTCGCGCGGCGCATTGCCGGTGGCCTTGATGTCGCCGCCGCGCTTCGGTTTGCCGTAGGCGATCTTCCAGCCCCACAGTTCCGGTCCGTAGCCGCGGGTTTCGACGCGCTGGCGGTAGATGTCGGCGATCACGTTGGCGTCGCCGCCGATCAGGGCCTTGGTGCCGCACATTTCGGCGCAGGCCGGCAGCTTGCCTTCGGCGATGCGGTTGCGGCCGTATTTCTTGAATTCGGCCTCCGACGTGTCCGGTTCCGGGCCGCCGGCGCAGAAGGTGCACTTGTCCATCTTGCCGCGGTGGTTGAACAGGCCGGTTTCCGGGAACTGCGGCGCGCCGAACGGACAGGCGTAATAGCAGTAGCCGCAGCCGATACACTGGTCCTTGGAGTGCAGCACGATGCCGTCTTCGGTGTGGTAGATGCAGTTCACCGGGCACACCGCCAGGCAGGGGGCGTCGGTGCAGTGCATGCAGGCCACCGAGACCGAGCGCTCGCCGGGGATCCCGTCGTTGATGGTGACCACGCGGCGGCGGTTCACGCCCCACGGGGTTTCGTGTTCGTTCTTGCAGGCGGTCACGCAACCGTTGCAGTCGATGCAGCGTTCGGTGTCGCAGATAAACTTCATTCTTGCCGTCATAGTTTCCCCCGTCGTTCCCGCGGAGGCGGGAACCCATGCTGAAGCACAGGAGCCCGTCTCTTCGAAGAACATGCAACTTATTTAATTGCAATAATCTCAGTTACTCAACATGGATCCCCGCCTGCGCGGGGACGACGCTTCAACTACGCGCGTACCAGGCGGCACAGCGATACCTTGGTTTCCTGCATCATCGTCACGGCGTCGTAGCCGTAAGTCCAGCCGGTGTTGACGGCTTCGCCACGCACGGTCGGCGCCCCGCCCTCCGGATAGTGTTTCTCGAGATCCTCGCCCATCCACCAGCCGCCGAAGTGGAACGGCATCCAGACGATGCCGATCGGCACGCGCTGGGTGACCATCGCCATCAATTTGAGGCGCGCCCCGGTCGGGGTCTCGACCCACATGAAGTCGCCCAGCTTGACGCCGATCTGGGCGGCATCCTCCGGATTGACCTCGCAGAACATGTTCTGCTGCAGCTCGGCCAGCCACGGGTTGGAACGGGTTTCCTCGCCGCCGCCTTCGTACTCGACCAGTCGGCCGGAGGTCATGATCAGCGGGTACTCTTTCGAGAAATCGACCTGCTGCACCGATTTGTACAGCGTCGGCAGGCGCAGGAAGGCGGCTTTGTCGTCGTAGGTCGGGTATTTGGCCACCAGATCGCGCCGCGGCGACAGCAGCGGCTCGCGGTGGGTCGGCACCGGGTCCGGGAAGTTCCAGACGTTGGCGCGGGCCCGGGCGTTGCCGTACGGGGCGCAGCCGTGGGAAATCACCACGCGCTGGATGCCGCCCGACAGATCGGTCTTCCAGTTCTTGCCTTCGGCGGCGATCTTTTCTTCCGGCGTCAGGTCGTCCCACCAGCCCAGCTTTTTCAGGAACACATGGTCGAACTCGGGGTAGCCGGTGTCGATCTCGCTGTCCTTCGTGAACGAGCCGTCGGCGGCCAGCAGGCTTTCGCCGTTGTGCTCCACGCCCCAGTTGGCGCGGAAGGGCAAGCCGCCTTCGGCCACGGATTTATTCAGGTCGTACAGGATCGGCGTGCCCGGGTGCTTCATTTCCGGCGTGCCCCAGCACGGCCACGGCAAACCGTAGTAATCGCCCTTGCAGGGGCCATCGTCGGCGCGCATCGTGGTCGGGTTGAAGGTATGTTTGTTCTGCATGTGCAGCTTGAGGCGCTCGGGCGAGCAGCCGGTGTAGCCGATGGTCCAGCACGAGCGGTTGATCTCGCGCAGGATGTCCTCGATGACCGGTTCGTTGTGCACGACCTTGATGTTCTTGACCAGCTGTTCGCCAAAGCCGAGCTTTTTCGCGAACAGATACATGATTTCATGATCGGTCTTGCACTCGAACAGCGGCTGGATCACGCGTTCGCGCCACTGGATCGAGCGGTTCGAAGCCGTCACCGAACCCTGCGATTCGAACTGCGACGCCGCCGGCAGCAGGTAGACGCCGTCCTGGCGCCCGTGCATCGACGCCGTCATGCTCGGATACGGGTCGACCACGACCAGCATGTCGAGCTTCTGCATCGCCGCCTTCATGTCCGGCAGGCGGGTCTGGCTGTTGGGCGCGTGGCCCCAGTAGATCACCGCCTTCAGGTTGCTCGGCTGGTCGACGTACTTGTTCTCTTCGAGCACGGCGTCGAACCAGCGCGACACCGTGATGCCCGGCTTTTCCATCAATTCCTTGGACCCGAAGCGCGACTTGATCCATTCGTAATCGACGCCCCAGACGTTGGCGAAGTGCTTCCAGGCGCCCTCGGCCAGGCCGAAGTAGCCGGGCAGCGAATCGCCGTTGGGGCCGACGTCGGTGGCGCCCTGCACGTTGTCGTGGCCGCGATAGATGTTGGCGCCGCCGCCGGGCTTGCCGATATTGCCCAGCACCAGTTGCAGGATCGAGAGCGCGCGCACGTTGGCGGTGCCGACGTGGTGCTGGGTAATGCCCATGCACCAGACTACCGACGACGGCCGGTTGGTGGCCAGCATCTCGGCCGCCTGGCGCACCGCCGATTCCGGCACGCCCGTAACTTCGGTGACCTTGTCCGGCGTCCATTTCGCCACTTCCTTGCGCACGTCTTCCATACCGTAGGTGCGGGCGGCGATGTATTCCTTGTCTTCCCAGCCGTTGGCGAAGATGTGCCACACGATGCCCCACACCAGCGGGATGTCGGTACCCGGGCGCACACGCACGTAGTGATGCGCGAAGCGCGCGGTGCGGGTGAAGCGCGGGTCGATCACGATCATCTTGGCGCCCAGTTCCTTGGCGTGCAGGAAGTGCAGCATCGAGATCGGGTGGGCTTCGGCCGGATTCGAACCGATGAACAGCACGGCCTTGCTGTAGTGCAAGTCGTTGAACGAATTCGTCATCGCGCCGTAGCAGAAGGTCTGGGCCACGCCGGCGACCGTGGTCGAGTGGCAAATGCGCGCCTGGTGGTCGCAGTTGTTGCTGCCCCAGAACGAGACCCATTTGCGCAGCAGGTAAGCCTGCTCATTGCTGTGCTTCGAGCTGCCGATCAGCATCAGCGCGTCCGGACCGGACTGCTGGCGCAGTTGCAGCAGCTTGTCGCCGATTTCGTTGACAGCCTGGTCCCAGGAGATGCGTTCGTACTTGCCGTTGACCAGCTTCATCGGGTAGCGCAGGCGGTGCTCGCCGAAGCCGTGCTCGCGCACCGACGCCCCCTTGGCGCAGTGGGCCCCCATGTTGATCGGCGAATCGAAGGCCGCTTCCTGGCGCACCCAGACGCCGTTGCTGACCACGGCCTCCACCGAGCAGCCGACCGAGCAGTGGCTGCAGACGGTGTGCTTGATTTCCGTCTTGGGTGCTTCCGCCGCCGGTTCGGCGGCCGTGGCCGGCTGCATCATGTTCAGCGGCAGGTGGCGCGCGAGTGCGCCGGCACCGGCGGTGACGCCGGCCCCGACCAGGAAGCGGCGGCGCTTGAGGCCGCTGTCGCGCGATGTTTTCACCAGGGTCATGTCGATTCCTCGTTACCAGTAAGCGGCGGTACGGTAGTAATTGCGGATGTGTTCGGTCTCGTGGTAGCCGCGCGGTTTCGCTGCTTCCGTTGCCGGCGCCGGCACAGTGGCTTCGGCGTCGCGGGCGCCGACGGCGGCGGCCACCGCAATGGCGCCCAGCGGCGCCGCTTTCAGCAGGCTGCGACGGGTGGGGTCTGGAAGAAGGTCGGCGGCGGGCTTCTGGTCTTTGTCCATGTGCATCCTCAAGCTGCAATCAGGTCGTCGGCGTCCAGCACCGAAAAGGCCTGGGCTTCGATCGACAGGAAAGCGTCGGCCACGGCGGCCACGACGCGGTAGAAATTCGCACCCTCGGCCTTGGCGAGGTCGGCCAGGCAGGCTGCGTACCAGGGACGGATGTGCGCTTCGAAAAACTGTTTTTGCGCCAGCAGCGGCTGCCGGGCGAGCTGCGATCCACCCGCCGGCGTGCCCTGGATCAGCACGCGCATGGTTTCGCACAGCGCGCCCAAGTGGTCTTCCGACTCGCCGGCACCTGGCGCGCGTGCCAGGCTCAGGCGCCCGAGGTCGTGGCGCAATTGCACCAGGGGCACATCGTTCAGGTGGCCGGTCAGGTAGAACGAGCCGAACGGGTTCAGCAGCGGGTTGCCGGTGCTGAGGAAGAGCAGCGAAAACTCGTCGGACGCGGCGCCGGCGTCGACCACGCTGGCCGCCTGCGTCAGCTTCAGCCAAGCGTCTTCCAGCGCGAACTCGCCCGCGGCCGACACCGGCTCGGCCTCGGCCAGCGCGGACAGCAGGCCGGCATCCGGCGGCGCCAGCAGCAGGCGTGCCAGCAAGGCGTAGAAATCGGCGCGCGCCTGGTCCTCCCCGGCCAGCGGCGCGGCCACGAGCGACTGGGACTGAGACTGGCTGGCGGACGCGTCCGGCTGCTGCAAGGACATAGTTCTTCCGTTAATAAATTTGTACGGAAAGTGTAGACGCTCACCGGGAGAGGACGCGCACGGTTGAACCGCCATGCATGACGCAATCCGCCCACAGCTCAGCGCATGCCGGCCGCATGCATGAGCAGCCGCAAGGCCAGCGCCACCGCGGCCAGCGTCGCCACGCCGCCGAGCCAGAGCGCGATCAGCCAGCCGACCCTCTGCAGCCAGGGCGTCCGCATCAGTGATACCCTTCCTTGCCAGAAACTTTGCCACGAAAGACCCAGTAGCTCCACACCGTGTACATCAGGATGAAGGGCAGCACGAATAGCGTGCCGACCAGCGCGAAGCCCTGGGTGGCAGGTGGCGAGGCCGCTTCCCAGATCGAGATCGCGGGCGGCACCACGTGCGGCCAGATGCTGATCGCCATCCCGGTATAGCCCAGCAGCACCAGCGCCAGCGCGGAGATAAAAGGTAAGCGGAACGGATCGCGCTTGAGCGACCACAACAGCAACACGATGGCACCCGCCACCAGCAGCGGCACCGGCGACAACAGCAGCAGATTGGGGAAGCTGAACCAGCGCTCGGCTACCTGGTGCTGCGCCAGCGGGGTCCAGATGCTGACCCCGACGATGGCCGCCAGCAACAGCAGGCCGAAGGGCCGCGCCAGCCGGATCATGCGCTGCTGCAGCTCGCCTTCGGTGCGCATGATCAGCCAGGTGCTGCCCAGCAGCGTGTAGGCGACCATGACGCCGGCGCCGGCCGCCAGCGGGAACGGCGCCAGCCAGTCGAGCGGGCCGCCGGCGTAGCTGCGCCCCGACACCGGAATCCCGGACAAGAACGCACCGAGCGACACGCCCTGGAAAAAGGCCGCCGTCACCGAACCGCCGATGAAGGCCAGGTCCCAGACCGGGCGCTCGCGGTCGTTGGCCTTGAAGCGGAATTCGAAGGCGACGCCGCGGAAGATCAAACCGATCAGCATGAAGATCAGCGGCAGGTAGAGCCCGGACAGGATGATCGAATACGCCACCGGGAAGGCCAGCAGCAGCCCTTCCCCGCCCAGCACCAGCCAGGTCTCGTTGCCGTCCCAGACCGGGGCCACCGTATTCATCATGATGTCGCGCTCGCGCCTTTCCTTCACGAACGGGAACAGCATGCCGATGCCGAGGTCGAAGCCGTCCAGCACCACATACATGAAAACGGCAAAGAAGATGATGCCGGCCCAGATGGAAGATGTGTCGATGCCCATGTCGTTCCTGTATGAATTCAGAGTCCGCCCTGGCGGTCGGCAGCTTCGGGCTCGGGCACCGACAGCGGCCGCGCCGGCGTGCGTCCCTGCCCCGGCCCGCCGTCCGGTGGACGCGCGTTTTCGAAGGTCTGCGGCCCCTTGCGCACCAGTCGCAGTACGTAGGCGATGCCGACCCCGAACACGAACAGGTAAGCCACCAGGAACAGCCCCAGCGACAGTGCCAGAGTGGCGGCGCCGTGCCTGGAGGCGGCATCCGCCGTGCGCAGCACGCCGTACACGACCCAGGGCTGGCGCCCGACCTCGGTGGTGATCCAGCCGGCCAGCACCGCCACCAGCCCGGCCGGCCCCATCCACATCGCCATGCGCAGGAAGGGACGCGACTCGAACAGCCGGCCTTTCCAGCGCAGCCATGCACCCCAGGCACCGAGCGCGATCATCAACAGGCCCAGCCCCACCATCACGCGGAAACTCCAGAACACGATGAGGGAGTTCGGACGGTCGCCGCGCGGGAATTCTTTTAAACCCTTGATCTGGCCATCCCAGCTGTGGGTCAGGATCACGCTGCCCAGGCGCGGGATGCCGACCGCGAATTTGGTTTCCTCGTCCTGCATCGACGGGATGCCGAACAGCAGCAGCGGCAACGGTTCCTTGCCTTCGTTTTGCCAGTGCCCTTCCAGCGCGGCGATCTTGGCCGGCTGGTGCTTCAGGGTGTTGATGCCGTGCATGTCGCCGACCAGGGCCTGGATCGGCGCCACGATCAAGAGCATCCACATCGCCATCGACAGCATCGTGCGCACGGCAGGCTTGTCGCTTCCGCGCAGCAGATGCCAGGCGGCCGAGGCGCCGACGAACAGTGCGGTCGAGAGGAAGGCCGCGATCGACATGTGCACCAGCCGGTAAGGGAACGAGGGGTTGAAGATGATCTTCAGCCAGTCGGCCGGCACCATGCGGTTATTCACGATCTCGTAGCCCTGCGGGGTCTGCATCCAGCTGTTGGCACCGAGGATCCAGGTGGCCGAAATCAACGTGCCAAGCGCCACCATGCAGGTCGCGAACAGGTGCAGGCCGGGGCCGACGCGGGTCCAGCCGAACAGCATCACACCAAGGAAGCCGGCTTCGAGGAAGAAGGCGGTCAGCACTTCGTAGGCCAGCAGCGGCCCGGTGATGCTGCCCGCGTATTCGGAAAAAAAGCCCCAGTTGGTGCCGAACTGGTAAGCCATGACGATGCCCGAGACCACGCCCATGCCGAAGTTGACGGCGAAGATGCGCAGCCAGAAGTGGTACAGGTCGACGAACACCTGGCGTTTGGTCTTGAGCCAGCAGATCTCGAGCACGGCCAGGTAGCTGGCCAGGCCGATCGTGATCGCCGGGAACAGGATGTGAAAGGACATCGTGAACGCGAACTGGATACGCGCCAGGTCCAATGCTGCCAAGCCAAACATCGATGACTCCGTTGTTGTCGAGTCAAGAATCTAGCATGAGACCGGGTTATGCACGATTTGTAACGAACGGGTGCGCACGCTTGATTTGACGGAATCGCACCATGCACACTGCATCGATCGATGGTATTGCGGTAAGCACGTAGAGAAAACGATGGACTTCGAACTGAGCAAGGTATTGGAAGCGGTCGGGCCGCATGCGGGCCTGGTGTTCGCGTCCTGGATGTTCATGCAGCTGCTGCAGGGGCGCTATACGGCTGCCTACACCCGCTACCGCGAGCTCATCAACGATTTCCGGCAGGGCATCGACGGCAAGCGCAAGGACACGGTGCGCGAAGAAATCAAGCTGTATCGCGCCCGGGTCGACTACATGCGCCGCGCCACCGATCTCGGCCTGTATGCCGCGATGCTGCTGATCGGCACCCTGATCATCGGCGCCCTCAGCGCCATGTTCGGCGCGCCCGCCTTCCTCAAGTATGCCGGGGCGCTGACCACGCTGGCGGGCCTGGGCCTGATCATCTGGTCGGCCGCGCTGGTGGTGGTGGAAAACCGCATGATCAAGATGCCGCTCGACCACGAGATGGAAGACATCCCGGAACTGCGCGACATTGCATCGGAGCCGCGCAGCGGACACAAGGCGTCCGACGCATTCGGCGGCGCCGGCGGGAAGTGAGTATGGACGCTTGGGGCCGTCTATAATGACAGGGTACCGACGGCCTATTCCCTTCCCATGAGTTCATCCGATTTTCCTGTCATCGACCAGACGCTGAACGTCCAGGCACTGAAGGCCACATGCTCGGCCTGCAGCATGCACCAGCTGTGCCTGCCGATGGGCCTCGAAGACGCCGACATGGCGCGCCTCGACCAGATCATCGGCCGCCGCCGGCGCCTGGCGCGCGACGAGCGGCTGTACGCGATGGACGAACCCTTCCGCAACCTGTACGCGGTACGCTTCGGCCACTTTAAAACCTACCAGGTGAACGCCGCCGGCGAAGCCCAGATCACCGGCTTCCAGATGGCGGGCGAACTGCTGGGCATGGACGCGATCAGCGCCGACCGCCACCATTGCGACGCGGTGGCGCTGGAAGACAGCGAAGTCTGCGAGATCCCGTTTGCGCGCCTGGAAGAACTGTTCGGCCAGGTGCCGGCGCTGCTGCGCCACTTCCACCGCATCATGAGCCAGGAAATCACGCGCGAGCAGAACGTCATGCTCTTGCTCGGCAACATGCGCGCCGAACAGCGCTTTGCCGTGTTCCTCGTCAATCTGTCGGCGCGCTACGCCACCCGCGGTTATTCGCCGACCCGCTTCCAGCTGCGCATGTCGCGCGAAGACATCGGCAACTACCTGGGCCTGACCATCGAAAGCATCAGCCGCCTGCTGTCGCGCTTCAAGAAGCTGGGGCTGGTGCAGGTCGACAAGCGCGAGATCGTGCTGCTGGAGCCCGCCAGGCTGAAGGCGATGGCGGCGGGTACCGAACAATGCAGCCCGATGGATTGAGACTTACCCACCTGCCGGCGTAACAGCATCGAGCCGCTTTTCCATCAACATCGAGCGGATCGCGATGCCGCTGCGATGCGGATACAGGCGTTCGCGCAGCACGCAAAATCCTGCACGCCGATAGAACGAAACCGCGTTCAGCGACGCCGACAGGAACATCGTGTCCAGGCCCTGTACGCGCGCCATCGCTTCCAGGGTCGCCAGCAAACCTTGTCCGATACCGTGGCCCTGCAGGGCGGGTTCGACGAAGACGGCGTCGACTTCGCCGGTGTCGCCATCGAGGAGCGCGTAACCCAGCATCTTGCCTTCCTCTTCCGCGACGATGCCGCCCCCCGCGCGCAGCAGCAGCGGCATCGACGCCGGCGGCGGTGCCGCGGCCCAGGTAGCGATCACCTCGGGCGGATAGTGCGCTGCGCAGCCGATGCGGACGGCGCGGGTGCGCAGCGACCAGAGGGCAGCGAGCTCGGACTCGGTGGCGGGGCGCTGAACGGGCATCGAAAATCTCCTTGCCAATAATCTAGCACGGGCGTCAATACGGAAGCACCGGGGCATGCTGGCGCTGCCGGGCGTGCCCGCGTGCGCGCCCTCGCGCGGACATCGGCTAGACTGTTATCAAGACGATCAACAACGTATCAGGAATTTCCCATGCCGCCAATCTCAGCAGAACTCCACGAAGAACTCGGCAAACGCCTGCGCCAGAGCCGCGAAGACGTCCTCGCCACCGTCCAGGCCCGCACCCAGGGCGACACCGACGACAGGCCGGCGATCTCGCCCAACGCCCACATGGGCCAGAACGACGACGCACCGACCGCCGAAATGCTCAGCCATAACGAAGAGCACCTGGCCGAACACGAAACCAATTTGCTGCACGATATCGATGCCGCCATCGGCCGCCTGGAATCGGGCGGCGCCGGCATCTGCGTGGTGTGCGGCTGCGACATCCCGGAAGAGCGGCTGCTGGCCACGCCGACGGTGCAGACCTGCATCGTGTGCCAGGAGCGGATCGAGAAGGAAGAAGGATCGGGGCGCGGGCCTACCATGTAAATGCGTTTCGTCGTCGACGTTTTTCCGCAAGCTTAAGAACGTCGCCCCCGCGAAGGCGGGGGTCCATGCTGAGCAACCGTAGTCGGGACATCAGCATTGCGACTTTGTTTCATTCAGCATGGGTCCCCGCCTCCGCGGGGACGACGCTAGAGGGTTTTCGAATGGCGTGACTCTCCGGTCAGATACCGGTCGAACACCATGCACACATTCCGGATCAGCAGCCGCCCTTTCAGGCTCACGCTGATCCACTCCCCGCTCACGCTCACCAGCCCATCCGTTTCCAGCGCCGCCAGCGCGGCCAGCTCGCGTTCGAAATAGCGCCGGAACACGATCGGAAAGGCCTGCTCGAGCGCCGGAATCGACAGCTCGAACTGGCACATCAGCCGCTGGATCAGGGTCCGCCGCAGCACGTCGTCCATGTTCAGGCGCACGCCGCGCGTTACCGGCAGTTCGTTGCGGTCGAGGGCATCGTAATAGGCATCCAGGGTCTTGGCGTTCTGGCTGTAGGTGGCGCCGACCGCGCTGATGGCCGACACGCCGCAGGACACCAGGTCGGCATCGGCATGGGTCGAATAGCCCTGGAAGTTTCGGTGCAGCCGGCCCTGGCGCTGAGCCAAAGCGAGATCGTCGCCGGGCTTGGCGAAATGGTCCATGCCGATGTAGACGTAGCCGGCGCCGGTGAGGCGCTCGATGCACAGCTGGAGCATGCGCAGCTTGGTGTCGCTGTCCGGCATGTCGGCGTCCAGGATGCGCCGCTGCGGCTTGAACAGCTGCGGCATGTGGGCGTAATGGTAGACCGCGATGCGGTCCGGATCGGCCGCGATCACCTTGTCCAGCGTCGCCTGCATCGTGGCCGGGGTCTGCTTCGGCAGGCCGTAGATCAGGTCGATGCTGACCGAGCGGAAGCCGGCGTCGCGCGCGGCGGCGATGATGGCGCGCGTCTCCGCTTCCGGCTGGATGCGGTTGACCGCTTTCTGGACATCGGCATCGAAATCCTGCACGCCCAGGCTGATGCGGTTGAAGCCCTGGCGCCGCAGGCTGTGCACGCGCTCGGGCGACACGGTGCGCGGGTCGACTTCGATCGAGTATTCTCCGGCTTCATCGTCGGCGAAGCGGAAGCAGCGCCGCAAGTGGTCCATCAGCTCGCCCATCTGCGCGTCCGACAGGTAGGTCGGCGTGCCGCCGCCGAGGTGCAGCTGCGCCACCTCATTCATCCCGGCGAACAGGCGCCCCTGCATCTCGATCTCGCGCTTCAGGTAATCCAGGTAGATCGCCGCCTTGTCGCGCTTCTTGGTGACGATCTTGTTGCACGCGCAGTAATAACAGACGGTGTCGCAGAACGGGATGTGCAGGTAGAGCGACAACGGTCTGACGCCGGCGCGCGTGCGCCTGTCGGCTACGGCGTGCAGGAAATCGCGGTAGCCGAAGGTGTCGGCGAAGCGGTCGGCGGTCGGGTAGGAGGTATAGCGCGGGCCGGACTTGCCGAGGCGGGCAATCAGGTCGGCGTCGAATTCGACCACCGGCAGGTCGTGCAGGTTCATGGCAATAAACTCCTTGTGATATACGAGAAGTTTATTGACGCGGCTCAGCTAAATCTTTGAGGTAAATCAAAAACTGCCGAGCCAGTTAAGTTAAGCAATACGCGAACGCGTGTCGATCTTGAATACATCCAGCGCCTGCGACAGATGCGCCGCCTGCTCGGCCACGCTCGAGGAGGCAGCCGCCGATTCCTCGACCAGCGCCGCATTCTGGCGCGTGATCGCATCCATCTCCGCCATCGCCGCATTCACCTGGGCGATGCCCTGCCCCTGTTCGCGCGACGCCGCCATGATGCCATGCATGATGGTGGCGGCATCCTGCACCGAGGCCACCACTTCGCGCATGGTCTGGCCGGCGTTGCCAACCTGCTGGTTGCCCTGGCCAACCTTCTGCACCGAATCGTCGATCAGTGCCTTGATTTCCTTGGCGGCGCTGGCCGAGCGCTGCGCCAGGCTGCGCACCTCGCCCGCCACTACGGCAAAGCCGCGTCCCTGCTCGCCCGCGCGCGCCGCTTCCACGGCGGCGTTCAGCGCCAGGATATTGGTCTGGAAGGCGATGCCGTCGATCAGGCCGATGATGTCGACGATGCGCGTGGCCGAGCCGCTGATCTGGCCCATGGTGGCGCCGACCGCCTGCACCGCTTCGCCGCCGCGCCCGGCCACGTTCGAGGCGGCGCCGACCAGGCCGTCCGCGCGCACCGCACTGTCGGTATTGCTGCCGGCGGCGGCGGCCACCTGCGCCAGGCTGGCGGCGGTCTGTTCCAGGCTCGCGGCCTGGGCTTCGGTGCGCTGGGCCAGGTCGTGGTTGCCGGCGGCGATGTCGCGCGTGGCCGCCTCGATCGAGCCGACGTTGGCGCGCACGTCGCCAACGATGGCGGTCAGGTTGACGTTCAGCTGGCGCAGCGCCAGCAGCAGGCTGCCCATCTCGTCATCCCTGCCTCGCGGCGGCATATGCGACAAGTCGCCGCCGGCCAGCGCGTTGACGGCGTCGCGCGCCTGGCCCAGCGGCGCCACGATGGCACGATGCAGCTCGGCCCAGGCCAGCAGGGTCAGGCAGGCCCCCAGAGCGGCCAGCACGCGCCAGACGATACCGTCGGTGGCGGCGGCCAGCGCCAGCAGCAGCGCCGACTGCGTGCCCAGCATCAGGCCCAGGCGCCGGCCCAGCGGCATGCTGCGCAGCGCCCACAGGCGCGCCAGCCAGCCGCTCTTGACCACCGCGCCGCGGCGGATCGCCAGCCCGTCGGCCTTGTTGTCGCGGAACTGGCGGTACAGGGCTTCGGCGGCCTTGACCTGGTCGCGTTCGGGACGGGTACGCACCGACATGTAGCCGACCACGCGGCCCTGCTCCTTGACCGGTACCACGTTCGCCACCACCCAGTAAAAATCGCCGTTCTTGCGGCGGTTTTTCACCAGCCCGGTCCAGGGTTCGCCGGCCTGCAGCGTCGTCCACAGGTCGGCAAAGGCTTCCGGCGGCATGTCCGGATGGCGCACGATGTTGTGCGCCTTGCCCAGCAATTCGTCGATGGCGAACCCGCTGACCTCAATAAAGGCCGGGTTGACATAGGTGATGCGGCCCTTGGTATCGGTCTTGGAGACGATGGACTGGCCGTCCTCGAGCAGGTATTCGATGCCGGTAACAGGCAGATTGGTGCGCACAGGTACTCCTTAATGTTTCTGCAACTCGCGATTTTATAGATGTACGGCAACTATTTTCCTTGAGGTAGATCAAAAATGCGAATGAAACTTGACTATGTGCGGAAAAAAACAGACGGCTTCATGGGGAAGATCAAAATGAGGTACGCTGCGCGCAATGATTGCAGCCCCTTGTTTAGCCCTGCCCAAACCCTTGCTTAAACCCATGTCCAGCCTCATCTAGCGTCGATGAACGATCACACTTCCCTGACGCGGCACCCCGACGTCCTGTACGGACCGCACCAGCCCGACCTGCTGCGCAACGAAATCCTGGCCGACCTGCTGGAAGCCAGCGCACGGCGCACGCCGGAGCAGCCGGCCCTGGTGTCCGGCGACCGCCGCCTGAGCTATCGCGAGCTCGACGAGCAGGCCAGCCTGGCCGCCTCGCGCCTGATCGAATCCGGCATCGGGCCGGGCGACATCGTCGGCCTGTGGATGCCGCGCGGGATCGACTTGCTGGTCATGCAGGCGGCGATCGCCAAGACCGGTGCCGCCTGGCTGCCGGTCGACGAAGACACGCCGGTCGAGCGCCTGCTGGTGTGCATGGAGGATGCCGGTTCGCCGGCGTTGGTCAGCAGCGAACGGATGCGCGAACGCCTCGGCGGCATCGGCCAGGCTGACGCGGCCCGGCCTGTTTACATGGCCGAAGACCTGCTGCTGCCGGCGCCGGCCGGCTACGTGCTGCAGCACCGCGGCGAAGTCTCGGGCGGCGCCCCTGCCTACGTGATCTACACCTCGGGCTCGACCGGCAAGCCGAAAGGCATCCTGATCGACCAGCGCAGCATCTGCCACTTCCTGCGCAGCGAAAACGAGGTGCTGGGCGTGCGGGCCGACGACCGCGTCTACCAGGGCTTTTCGGTCGCCTTCGACATGTCCTTCGAAGAGATCTGGATCTCTTACCTGGTCGGCGCCACGCTCTGGCTCGGCCCCAAGGAAAGCGCCGGCGACCCGGAAGCGCTGCCGCGGCTGCTGCTGGAAAACGGCGTCACCGTGCTGCACGCGGTGCCGACGCTGCTGTCGCTGTTTGCCGAGGACGTGCCCACCCTGCGCATCATCAACCTGGGCGGCGAGATGTGCCCGGAAACCGTGGTCGAGCGCTTCTCGAAGCCAGGGCGCACGATGTTCAACACCTACGGCCCGACCGAGGCCACGGTGTCGGCCAGCCTGGCGCGCATGGCGCCGGGGCGCACGATCACGATCGGCGATCCGCTGCCGAACTACGGCCTGCTCGTCATCTCAACTGAAACGGACAAGGGCCTGCAGATCCTGCCGCGCGGCGATACCGGGGAACTGTGCATCACCGGTCCCGGCCTGTCGGCCGGCTACCTGGGCCGCCCCGACCTGACCGCCGAAAAATTCCTGCCCAACCCGTGGGCATCCGGCATGGACGACGCGCGCCTGTACCGCACCGGCGATCTGGCGCGCATCGAGCCGAATGGCGAAGTGGTGTGCCTGGGCCGCACCGACGACCAGGTCAAGATCCGCGGCTTCCGGGTCGAGCTGGGCGAGATCGAGGCGGTGCTGGCCCAGCAGGACGGTATCGGTACCACCGCCGTGCTCTTGCGCCGCGACGACGGCATCGACCGCCTGGTCGCTTATCTGGTACCAGCCGCGGGCGCGACCGAGGAACAACTGGCCCCGGCCACGCTGCGGCGCGCCCTGTCAGGCCGCCTGCCGCCCTACATGGTGCCGAGCCGCTTCGAAGTCCTGACTGTCATGCCGCGCCTGACCTCGGGCAAGATCGACCGCAAGGCCTTGAAGGCGATGGCCTTGAGCGCACCGCTGCCGAGCGACCCGGCCGAATCGGACACGCCGGAAACGCCCGGCGAAGAAGCGCTGTTCGCGGCGCTGGCAGGGCTGTTCCCGGGCCAGGCGATCCGCCGCGAGCAGGATTTTTTCAGTGACCTCGGCGGCCACTCCTTCTTTGCCGCGCGCCTGGCCACCGCCCTGCGCCAGGATCCGCGCTTCGCCCACATGACGGTGCGCGATATCTATCAGCAGCGGCAGATCGGCGCCATTGCCTCCACCCTCGACCAGGCCGCCGGCACGGCCAAGATGGAAGACGACTGGACCCCGCCGCCATCGGCACGGCGCTGGCTGTGCGGCCTGGCCCAGCTGGCGACGGTGCCGGTGCTGGTGACGCTGCGCATGGCCCAGTGGCTGGCGCCCTTCTTCACTTACCACTTCATGACCGGCGACCCGGGCGACAAGATCCCGCGCGCGATCGCGGCCTCGATCGGCGTGTTCCTGCTGGCGACGATCATGGAATTCGCCATCGCCATCGCCGGCAAGTGGCTGGTTACCGGACGCCTGCAACCCGGCTCGTATCCGCTGTGGGGCAGGGCCTACTTCCGCTGGTGGCTGGCCGACCGCCTGGTCGAGGCGGCGCCGACTTACCTGTTGGCCGGCTCTTCGCTGTACGGCTGGTGGCTGCGCCTGCTGGGCGCGAAGATCGGCCACGACGTGGTGATCGGCTCGATGACGGTGCGGACGCCGGAACTGCTGCACTTCGGCGACAACGTCAGCATCGGCAATGCGGTCAATTTCGAAAATGCGCGCGTCGAACGCGGCCGGCTGATCCTGGGTGCGATCACGCTCGAGGACGACGCCTTCGTCTCCTCATACGCGATCCTGGAAGGGAATACGCGCGTGGAGCGGCGCGGCCACCTCGAGGGCCAGTCGGCGCTGCACGATGGCATGACGGTGCCCGCCAACCGCATCTGGAACGGCTCGCCCGCGCGCGACGCCGGCGCCTTCGACCCGTCGACGCTGCCGCCGCGCCCCCACGCCAGCCGGCTGCGCCTGGCCGGTGAAGCGCTGTTCTTCGTGTTCGGCATCCTGCTGGTGGCGACCCTGTTCTTCATGCCGGTGTTCCCGAGTTTTGTCTTGATCGACTGGTTCGACGAGCGCGGCACCCTGGCCTGGCTGCAGGCCAGCACTATCCAGGGCCAGCTGGTGCGCTACTTCGTGCTGGCGCTGCCGGCCAGCGCGGTGCTGATCTTCCTGACCATGATCGTGTCGGCCGCGATCCGCTGGGGCTTCCTGCCGCGCATGCAGCCGGGCCGCTCCGCCGTCCACTCGAACACCTATTGCAAGAAGTGGTTGGTCAGCCACATCCAGGAATCGAGCCTGAACGTCCTGCACGGCATCTACGCCACCGTCTACGCGCCCTTCTGGTACCGCCTGCTGGGCGCCAAGGTCGGGCGCGACGCCGAGATCTCGACCGCACTCGGCGTGGTGCCCGACATGCTGACCCTGGGCGACGAAACCTTCATCGCCGATGCCGTGATGCTGGGCGACGAACAGATCGACGGCGGCTGGATGACGATGGAACCGACCGTCGTCTCCAACCGCAGTTTTGTGGGCAACGGCAGCTACATCCCGGACGGCACCGTGCTGCCGGAAGGCGTGCTGGTGGGCGTGCACACCCACGCCCCGGTCAACGAGCGCATGACGGGCGGCGACACCTGGCTCGGCTCGCCGCCGATCCACCTGCCGGCGCGCGAACAGGTCAGCGGCTACCCGGAACACCTGACCTACCGCCCTTCGCCGCTGCGCCGCTTCGGGCGCGCGCTGGTGGAAGCCTTCCGCATCGTGGCGCCGCACGCGGTGGTGATCGCGGTCGGCTACACGGTGGTGCTGGACCTGATGCCGATCGCCGGTGCCGGCCGCTGGGGCGAAGTGATCTGGTACCTGGCGCTGATCGGCCTGGTCTACGGCGTCGGCAACTATCTGTTCGTGCTCGCCTTCAAATGGCTGCTGCTGGGCCGCTACCAGAAGCGCGCGGAGCCGATGTGGACGCCCTTCGTGTGGCTGTCCGAAGGCGTGACCAATATGTACGAGGGCATCGCGGTACCGAACTTCATGCGCTACCTGCGCGGCACGCCATGGCTGCCGGTCGCCTTCCGCCTGCTCGGCTGCCGCATCGGCAAGGGCGTCTACATGGACACCACCGACATCACGGAATTCGACTGCGTGCACATCGGCGACCACAGCGAACTGAACGCGCTGTCCTGCCCGCAGACCCATTTGTTCGAAGACCGGGTGATGAAGATCGACCGCGTCGACATCGGCAGCAAGGTCTACATCGGCCCGCGCGGCACGGTCCTGTACAGCGCCAAGGTCGGCGACAATGCGCGCCTCGGGCCGCTGACGCTGGTGATGAAGGGCGAGCATATTCCGGCGGCGACCAGCTGGAGTGGTTTGCCGGCGGCGCCTTTAAGGGCGGCGGGGTGAATATGGCGCTCGATTCGGTTTCAGTGCACTGGTCTGGCGACGCCGGATTTCCCGGGCCGGGCGGCATGGGTGTGATCGGCGTGCGCGGCCAGCCGGACCGGGAGACGGCCCGGCTGCGCATCCGCGCTGCCCTGGTGGAGGCATTGGCGGCGCATTGCGGCATCGATGCCGGGCGGGTCCAGCTGCATTCACCGGAAGGCCTTGCGCCTTGGGCGGTGCTTGCACTGGATGGCGGCGAGCGCCGGATTGCGCTGGCGATCAGCCACGATGGCGATATGTCGGTGGCGGCCTACGCGTTGGACGGCGGCGCGCTTGGTATCGACGTCACTTCCATCGTGCCGGTGCCGGATTGGGAGGCGGTAGCGCGCGACTATCTCGGACCTGTGGTGGCGCAGGCGTTGGCTGCCCTTCCCGCCGGCGAGCGCGATGCCGCTTTCGCCCGTGCCTGGAGCGAACATGAGGCGCGCCTCAAATGTCTGGGATGGCAGCTCGATGAATGGCGTGACGAGCGCGCGCCCATGCTGCTGGCGTGCCGCTGCCGGCCCTTGTCGCTGCCGGACGGCTACGTCGGTTATCTGGCGGTGGCTGCCACCGCCGCGTGACTGGTGGCGGTTTTTCGGGTGTGTTTGCTGGCGCTGGTCGGTTAGTTGCAATTTTCTCACCAGCTCGTATCCGACACTCAGCCGAATTCTCCCCGGCTTGCGATCAATGTAAGATTGCAGGATGGACAATATCACCCACTCAGTCGTCGGCCTCGGCATCGGCGCCCTCATCGACCGCAGCCTGCCGGCGGAACCCGACACCGCCCGCGAGCGCACGCGCCAGCGCATGCTGCTGACCATCGGCTGCCTGGCCAGCAACTTCCCGGACCTGGACCTGCTCTATACCCGCATCCTGCCGGCGCCGCTCGGCTACCTGCTGCACCATCGCGGCCACACGCATACCTTGTTAGCGGGCCTCGGCGAAGTCGCCCTGCTGCTGGCCCTGGTGTGGCTGTTGTGGCCGAACGCGCGGCGCCTGCTGCAGGTCAGCACGACCGCACGCTGGGGTGCCGTCATCGCGGCCTGCGCCGGCCTGCTGCTGCATTTGTCGATGGACGGCATGAATGTCTACGGCGTGCACCCGTTCTGGCCGTGGAACAAGCACTGGTATTACGGCGACCTGGTGTTCATCGTCGAGCCGGTGTTCTGGTTCGCGTTCGGCGCGCCGCTGGCGGCCATCGTGCCGCGGCCGCGGCTGCGCTGGCTGTTCCTCGGGCTGATGGTCCTGATTCCGGTGGCGGCCACTCTGCTCGGCTTCCTGCAGTGGGGCTCGCTGGCCGGCCTGCTTGCGCTCGGGCTCGTGCTGGCCTGGGTCACGCGCCATGCGCACGAACGCCATGGCGCGCGCGGGCGGCTGGCGCTGGCGGCCGGGCTGGTGGTGTCGCTGGCCTTCGTCGGCGTGCAGGCGGTGGCGCTGCAGCAGGCGCGTGCCGTGCTGGCCGATGCGGTGCGCACGCTGGATCCGGGCGAGCAGCTGGTTGACACCGCGTTGTCTGCCTATCCCGCCAATCCGCTGTGCTGGGCTTTCGTGACCGTGGCGCGGAATGCGGCTGGTGGGACCTATCACCTGCGCCGTGGCCTGCTCAGCGTCGCGCCTGGATTCGATCCCGTCAAGTCCTGTCCGGCGCCGATCGCCGGCCGCGCGCCCGAGGATGCGACGGCGCAGCTGGCATGGCTTGCAGACCGGCGCGAAAGCCTGGCGGAGCTGCGCGACCTGGCCTTTCAAGATTGCCACGTAAATGCCTGGCTGCGCTTTGCACGGGCGCCGTCGATTGCCGGCGGGCTGGCGACCGACGTGCGCTGGGGTCCGTCGGGCAGCTGGAATTTTTCGACGATGGAGATTGCGGCGCAGGCGGGGTTGCCCTGCCCGCATACGGTGCCGGATTGGACGTATCCGCGGGCGGATTTGCTGGAGACGAAATAAGGATCGAGCATGCGCCGATTTGCTGGATGGTTATTGCGCACGCTTTCGATGCTCGCATTTGCCGCAGTGATCGGTGTATTTACCGCGACCACCACAACGTGCGGGGTCGGGCTGTTTCATGGCACGGATACCTGGTGCGGATTGCCGCTGGTTTGGTTCGTCGGCTTTCCGATGGCTATTGCAGCAGCGTTTGTCCTGGGCGTGCCGCTCACACTGGTATTCAGGAAGCTTGGACTGCGGCGCTGGTGGCAATTCGCCTTCACCGGCATGATCTGCGCCGTTCCGGTCTGGCGCGATTTCGCCCAACCATTCGATTCGGTCCGCTGGGCGCAATCCGGCTTCTTTGATTCCCTCATCTTTCTGGGATCCGGATTCGCCGGAGGACTTGCCTACTGGTGGATTTACTGCAGATTAGCCAAGCCCGGCTCAGCAGATTATCGGACGTGAAAATGTGTGCATTTTCTGACTGGACAGTTCTGTTATTGTGCAATCCATTCGGCATCGACGTACCACCTTCAACCGTACTTGTCTCTGCAAGGGCTTCGCGTGACCAATCCCACTCCCTACCACCCCAGCATGGCGCTGGGCGGCATCTTCCTGTTCCTGTTCGGCGCCACCTGGCTGTGCGGCGCGAGCTACGAGTACGCCGGCGCCAACCTGCCGCTGCTGGCGGCCATCGTCATCGCCGCCCTGGCGCTGACGGCCTGGGCAGTCGCGACCTTTCGCGCGCGCCGGCGCAGCTTTACTGGGACCGACGCCACCACGGGCGCCAGGCGCATCCGCAAGGGCTTCATGATCGTCAACGCGGTGCAGTGGTCGAGCATCGGCCTCGCGGTGCTGCTGCTGAACGTCACTGGCCACGTCGCCTGGATCATGCCGGCCGTGATCCTGGTCATGGGGCTGCATTTCTTTCCGCTGGCGAAGCTGTTGCGCTACCGCGCCTACAACCTGACCGCGCTGGCGCTGGTGCTGGTGGCCGTGCTGGCCCTGGCCGGCAATGGCAAGGGCGACACCGTTGCGATCAGCCTGCTGGCCACCGGCGCCATCCTGTGGCTGACCGCGGTCGCCCTGCTGCGCGCCGTATAACTATCAGCAAGCGCCGGCAATATCAGCAGCCCCCGGCCGGCCCCTTGCGCACCCCGGCAGCAATCGCATTCGCCAGCTTGCCCAGCGCCGCCCGGTGCCCGGCCACCAGCGCCTCGTAGCCCTGCCCCACCGGCTCGCGCAGCACGCTGCGGCAGGTCAGCACGGCCTCGCTGCCGACCTGGCGCACGCTCCAGGTGGCGTCGATCAGCGCATACTGGCCGGGCACGGATTCGAAGCGCTGGACGTTGGTGCTGATCCGGTACGGCGCCGCGCCCTGCGGATACGGCGTGCGGTAGACGTCGATGGCACCAAGCTCGGCGCTCACCTGCAGCGACAGCGCATGGCCGATCTCGTCCGCCAGCGGCCCGATCCAGCGATGATGGTCGAGCATGTCGACCTGGCCGGCGCCGGTGGTGACGACCAGTTCCTTGCGTTTTACTTGCGCCGGCACGTTCACGGCCAGCATCTCGATGTACACCGGCTTGCCGGATGCGGCGGAAGACGGCGCCGCCGCAGGGCCGTTCAGCGTATAAAACCGGTCGGCGTCGGTCGTGGCGCACGCCGCCAGCAGCGCCGCCATCCCGATGCCAGCCGCGGCCTGGATCAATCTCATTTGCTCTTCTCCTTTGCTTTGCCGCGGATCAGCGATTCCGGATGGCGTTCGAGGTAATCGGACAGCGAATTCAGCGACTCGACCGTCCCCTGCACGTCCTGCAGGGTCTGGCGCAGCTCGGACTGCAGCGGCGAATCCTGCTGCAGCAAGGCGTCGGCGCTGGACAGCGTCTTCTTGGCGGCATTCAGCGCTTCCTGCATTTCCGGCAGTACCTTGCCGTCCAGGCGGGCAATCATCGCGTTCGCCTGTTGCAGCGTCTTGTTCAGGTTGTTGCCGATCTCGTCGAACGGAATCTTGTCGAGCTTGCCCGCGATGCGCGACAGCTGGCTCTGCAATTCGTCGAGCGGACCCGGCACGGTCGGCAGCACCAGCACGCCGGCGTCCGCGCTCAGTGCGGCCGAGGTGACTTTCGGCGCTTTCGGGAAGAAGTCGAGGTTCACGTACAGCTGGTTGGTCAGCAGGCTGCCGGTGCGCAGCTGGGCGCGGAAGCCGCGCGTGACCATCTGCGCCAGCGCGTCTTCCGAGCTGCTGGCGTCGGTACCGAGCGCGTCCAGCACCGACTGGCCGAGGCGGCTCGGGTAGATATCGGCGGTCACCGGCATGCGGAATTTCTTGTGCACGCGGTCGTACTCGATGCCGACGGTGCGCACTTCGCCCAGCACGATGCCGCGGAAATCGATCGGCGCACCGGCGGACAGGCCGCGCAGCGACTGGTCGAAGTACATGAGCGTGGTGACGGCCGGGCCATCCGGCGGACGCAGCGCGGCGCCGCGGTCGTTGGCCAGCACGAAGGTGGTGTCGGCGCTGGCCGGGGTCGCCGGCTTGACCCCGCTCGGCGATTCGAAGGCGATGCCGCCGGTGACCAGCGTCGCCAGCGACTGCGTGTTCAGCTTGAAGCCGTTGGCATCGAGGCGCACGTCGACGCCGCTGGCATGCCACCAGCGCGTATCCGGCCCTACCAGGCCGATATAGGGTTCTTCGATGAAGACCGACAAATCGATGCCCTTGCCGGCCGGGTCCAGCTTGGCCGAGGCGATCTGGCCGACGCGCACCCGGCGGTAATACACCGGCGCGCCGGACGACAGCGAGCCGAGGCTGTCGCCGTGCAGCTTGAATTCGCGTCCCTTCAGGCCGGGCGGCACGGCGGGGGCCTTGTCCAATCCCGTGAAACTGGTCGTGGTTTCCTTGGAGGCGCCGGCCGCGGCGCCGATGTAGGCGCCCGACAGCAGCGTGCCGAGCCCCGTCACGCCGCTGGTGCCGATCTGCGGCCGCACCACCCAGAAGCGGGTGTCGGCGGCGGTGAAACGGTCGGCTTCCTTGGCCATCTGGATCGTGGCCAGGACGCGGTTGCCGTCGGGGCCGAGCGTCACCTTGGTCACCTGGCCGATGTCGACTTCCTTGACCTTGACCTTGGTCTTGCCGGCTTCGAGGCCCTCGCCGGTGGCGAAGCTGACCGTGATCGACGGCCCCTTGTCGAGCAGCCAGGTGACGACCTGGGTGGCGCCGATGATCGCGGCCAGCAGCGGGATCAGCCAGATCAGCGAGGGCAGCCAGCGGTTCGGTTTGTCGATGTCGGGCTGGGGCGGCTCCGGCATCTGGCGCGCCTGCGGCGGCGCCTTGGGGTCCTCAATCATGTTCTTTCTCCTTCTTCACGAGGTTCGACAGGGTCCCAGATCAGGCGCGGATCGAATTGCGCCGAGGCGAACATCGTCAGCACGACGACCACGCCGAACGCCAGCGCGCCGGGACCGGCCGTGATGGTGGCCACCGCCTGGAAGCGCACCAGGGCGACGGTCAGGGTGACGACAAAGATGTCGAGCATCGACCAGCGGCCGATGAACTCGACGATCCGATACAGGCGGGTACGCCTGACCGGCGCCCAGCGCGAGCGGAATTGCGCGGTGGTCACCAGCACGGTCAGCGCCAGCAGCTTCCCCACCGGCACGAAGATGCTGGCGACGAAAATGATGATCGCCAGGCCGCGCGAATTGCTGTCCCAGAACAGCTTGACGCCGCTCATGATGGTATCGCCCTCGCTGCCGCTGCCGATCGAGGTGGTGTACATGATCGGCAGGATGTTGGCCGGAATATAGAGCAGCGCGGCGGCGATCAGCAGCGCCCAGGTGCGCTTGATGCTGTCCGGGATGCGCCGGTGCAGCCGGGTAGCGCAGCGGGCACAGCGCGTGACGTGCGAAGCCGGGCCGTCGCAGGCACAGCGGTTGACCAGGCCGCAGGCGTGGCAGCTGAGGTAGTCCACCGGCGTGCCGGGCGGCGGCGGTGCACGCCGCAGCGGGCGCGGCGCTACCTGGTCGCCCAGTGCCCACAGCGCGCGCGGTTCGTAACGCATGGCAAGCGCCGACAGCAGCGTCAATGCGCCGAAGGCGAACAGCCCCGGATGCGGCACCACGCGCGCCAGGCTGGTCATCTTGATGACGGTAACCAGGATGCCCATCATCAGCACTTCGGTCATGGCCCAGTGGCGCGCCGCCTGCACGATGCGCAGCAGCAAATCGAAACCGGGCACGCGCCGGCCGCGCGCCAGGCCGGTCGCCACGTACAGCAAGGCGCCCAGATCGAGCACCGGAAACACGATGGCGCAAAAGAACACCAGCGTGGCGATGATCTGCATGCGCTCGTGCCACAGCACGCCGATCGATTGCAGCAGCGTGACGCTGGTGACCATGCCTTCCAGATTCAGCGACACGACCGGGAAACATTGCGCGATCAGCCAGACCAGCACCGCCCCCAGCGTGACGGCCACCATGGTATTAGGATGCGGCGTCGGCCCCGCCGCCTGCCAGCGATACAGTTCCTTGCTGCAGCGCGTGCAGCGCGCCCGTTCACGCCGCGCCAGCGGGCGCCAGCGGTAGACCTGGCCGCAGTCATGGCATCCGATCAGTTCCCCTTCCCTCATGCGGACGCGCGCTCCTCACGGAACGCTCCGGTCTGGCAGATGAAAGGTGATGGATGAAATGGCAAACAAGGCTCCGGACGATTGAAAATGCGACAGTACGATCCGGCCCCGCATACGATGCTGGACGGATGTCATTTGTATTATGACTATTTTTATGCGGCAACCCCCACACGATAGCGTGCGGAACGGTTGGCGGGCGTGCCGGGTGGGTGCTGCCGGACGCTGCCGGATGCTGCCGGACGCTGTCGGACGCAGCGGATGCTATATTGGCGACGGCAACGGCTTATCGTTGCGACACTTATTTGGAGAAGGA
>Ga0265797_10000776_pt1 | contig 58339 bp, 50 predicted proteins | sample P2T30metagenome_FD_192433 | JGI IMG/M metagenome (GOLD analysis project Ga0265797, IMG submission 192433) | Plant litter microbial communities from East Loma Ridge, Irvine, California - P2 T30 | ecosystem: Environmental > Terrestrial > Plant litter > Unclassified | place: USA: California...
GCCGTGGACGCCTACTCGCGCGCGCTGCAGACGGACCCGACCTCCGCGTTCGGCGGCATCATCGCCTTCAATGTGCCCGTCGACGGCGCCGCGGCGACCGAGCTGGTCAAGCTGTTCGTCGAAGTGCTGATCGCGCCATCGTTCACGGACGAAGCGAAGCAGATCATGTCGGCCAAGCAGAACGTGCGGCTGCTGGAAATCCCGCTGGGCGGCGGCGTCAACCCGATGGACTTCAAGCGTGTCGGCGGCGGCCTGCTGGTGCAGTCGGCCGATGCGAAAAACGTGCTGCTGGCCGACACCCGTGTCGTCACCAAAAAACAGCCGACGCAGCAGCAGCTGGCCGACCTGATGTTCGCGTGGAAGGTGGCCAAGTTCGTCAAGTCGAACGCCATCGTCTTCTGCGGTAACAACATGACCTTGGGCGTGGGCGCGGGCCAGATGAGCCGCATCGACTCCGCGCGCATCGCCTCGATCAAGGCGCAGAACGCCGGCCTGACCCTGGCAGGTTCCGTCGTGGCATCGGACGCGTTCTTCCCGTTCCGCGACGGCCTCGACGTCGTCGTGGACGCCGGCGCCACCTGCGTCATCCAGCCGGGCGGCTCGATGCGCGACCAGGAAGTCATCGACGCAGCCGACGAGCGCGGCGTCGTCATGCTGTACACGGGCACGCGCCACTTCCGCCATTAATCGCCAGCCAACAGCCCAGCCCGTGACAACAAAGGGGTCAGGCACAAAAACTGTCACGAACTCAGCCGGAAAAAAACAGCAGAGCCCGTGACAACATTTGTGCCTGACCCCGATGTTGTCACAAGCTCAGCAGTAACCCGTCGCACCCCTGCGCCCGCGCCCTTGCGGGCGCTTTCTTTACTGCATACAATCAGCCAATGATTATTCTCGGCATCGACCCCGGCCTGCGTACCACCGGCTTTGGCGTTATTCACAAGCAGGGTACGAAGCTGCGTTACATTGCCTCCGGCACCATCAAGAGCGGCGAGGGCGATCTGCCGACGCGTCTCAAGGTTATTCTTGACGGCGTCTCCGAGCTGACTGCGATCTACACGCCGGACTGCGCGGCCATCGAAAAGGTCTTCGTCAACGTCAATCCGCAATCGACCTTGTTGCTGGGGCAGGCGCGTGGCGCCGCCATTTGCGGTCTGGTCAGCGCGTCGCTGAGCGTGGCGGAATATTCGCCCACGCAGATCAAGCAGGCCGTTACCGGCACCGGCAAGGCGATCAAGGCGCAAGTGCAGGAGATGGTGGCGCGGCTGCTGGCGCTGCCCGGGCTGCCCGGTTCCGATGCGGCCGACGCGCTGGGCGTCGCCATCTGCCACGCCAACACGCACGACACCTTGGCGGCCATCGCCACGATCGACCTGGCCGCGCGCGGCACGGCTGGCCTGCGCATGAAGCGCGGTCGCGTGGTCGGCTAAACTACACGTCATTCACGCCTCCTCAACCATTACGGAACACCCATGATCGGACGTCTCTCCGGCATCCTGCTCGAAAAAAATCCGCCGCAACTGCTGGTCGACGTGCAGGGCGTCGGCTACGAAGTCGATGTGCCGATGAGCACCTTCTACAACCTGCCGCACACGGGCGAACGCGTCACGCTGTTCACGCACCAGGCGATCCGCGAGGACGCGCACCTGCTGTTCGGCTTCGGCAATGCCGAGGAACGGGCCGTGTTCCGCCAGCTGATCAAGATCACCGGCGTCGGTGCGCGCACGGCGCTGTCGATCCTGTCGGGCATGTCGATCGCCGACCTGTCGCAGGCCGTCACGCGGCAGGAAGCGGGACGCCTGGTCAAGGTGCCCGGCATCGGCAAGAAGACGGCCGAACGCCTGCTGCTGGAACTGAAAGGCAAGCTGGGCGCGGACCTGGGTGCCGTCGGCGGGGCGCCGTCCGTGCCGGATGCGCAAACGGACGTCCTCAACGCGCTGATCGCTTTGGGGTATTCTGACAAGGAGGCGCTGCTGGCGCTGAAGGCCGTGCCGGCCGGCGCCAGCGTCTCCGACGGGATCAAGGCGGCGCTGAAGGCGCTGTCCAAGGGTTAAACAATGAGCATCCAGACCGACGATTTCACCCCGCAGCGCATCATCGACGCGGCCCCGTCGTCGCCCAACGAGGAAGCGATCGAACGGGCGTTGCGCCCGAAAGTCCTGGACGAATACATCGGCCAGGAGAAGATCCGCGGCCAGCTGGAGATCTTCATCTCGGCCGCACGCGGACGCAGCGAAGCGCTCGATCACACCTTGCTGTTCGGCCCACCGGGCCTGGGCAAGACGACGCTGGCCAACATCATTGCGCGCGAAATGGGCGTCAACCTGCGCCAGACTTCCGGCCCCGTGCTGGAACGCCCGGGCGACCTGGCAGCGCTGCTGACGAACCTCGAAGCGAACGACGTGCTGTTCATCGACGAGATCCACCGCCTGTCGCCCGTGGTCGAGGAGATCCTGTACCCGGCGCTGGAAGACTACCAGATCGACATCATGATCGGCGAAGGCCCGGCCGCGCGTTCCGTAAAACTGGACCTGCAGCCGTTTACGCTGGTGGGCGCGACCACGCGCGCCGGCATGCTGACCAATCCATTGCGCGACCGCTTCGGCATCGTTGCCCGTCTCGAGTTCTATACGACGGAGGAGCTGGCGAAGATCGTCACGCGCAGTGCGGCGCTGCTCAAAGCCCATATCGACGACAGCGGCGCGCTGGAAATCGCCCGCCGCGCCCGCGGCACGCCGCGTATCGCCAACCGCCTGCTGCGCCGCGTGCGCGACTACGCGGAAGTGAAAAGCAATGGCGACATCACGAAGGAGACGGCCGATGCGGCGCTGGTGATGCTGGACGTGGACACGGTCGGCTTCGACGTCATGGACCGCAAGCTGCTGGAAGCGGTGCTGTACAAGTTCAACGGCGGTCCGGTCGGCATCGGCAACCTGGCCGCGGCCATCGGCGAAGCGGCCGACACGATCGAGGACGTGCTGGAACCGTACCTGATCCAGCAGGGCTACCTGCAGCGCACGCCGCGCGGCCGCGTCGCCACGCCGGCCGCCTACCAGCACTTCGGCCTGACGCCGCCGCGCACGAACCTGACCGGGGATCTGTGGTGATGCAGATCTGGGTCGATGCGGACGCCTGCCCCGGCGTCATCAAGGAGATCCTGTACCGCGTGGCCGAGCGCGTGCAGATGAACGTGACGCTGGTCGCGAACCAGCTGCTGCGGGTGCCGCCATCGAAGTACGTGCGCGCGGTGCAGGTGCCGCACGGTTTCGACGTGGCGGACAACGAAATCGTCCGGCTGGTGCAGCCGGGAGACCTCGTGATCACGGGCGACATCCCGCTGGCGTCGGACGTGCTGGAGAAGGGCGGCTATGCCCTCAACCCGCGCGGCGATTTCTATACACCGGATACGATCAAGCAGCAGCTGACGATGCGCGCGTTCATGGACGATCTGCGCAGCAGCGGCGTCGACACGGGCGGCCCGGCCGCCTTCAGCCAGGCCGACCGCCAGCGCTTTGCCAATGCCCTCGACGGGCACCTGCGCAAGGTGGGGCGCTAAGGCAGCTTTTTCAGCTCGATCTCAAAGAGCTTCGGCCACATCTTCCCGGTCACGAACAGGCGCTTCCTGGCGCTGTCGTAGGCGATGCCGTTCAGGACATTGTCCGAGCCGGGCTCCACGCCGGACAGCTTGTCCAAACCCTTCAGGTCGATCCAGCCGCGCACCTGGCCGCTGAACGGATCGATGCGGGCGATGCGATCCGTCTGCCAGATGTTGGCGTAGATCTGGCCTTCGACCCATTCCAGCTCGTTGATCTGCGTGACGGGCACGCCGTCGGCGGTGACCTTGATGCGCCGCGTCACCTGCAAGGTGGCGGGGTCGAGCACGCGGATATAGGGTGTCCCGTCGCTCATGTACAGGCGCTCGCCGTCAGTGGTAAGCGCCCAGCCTTCGCCCTCGTAAGCAAAGCGGCCCTGCGGCTGCAAGGTCTCGAGGTCGAACACGAAGCCGACCTGGTTGGTCCACGTGAGGCTGAAGAGGCGCTTGCCGAAGGGCGCGATGCCTTCGCCGAAAACGGTGGAAGGCAGGTCGCGGTGCATCAGCACCTTGCCCGTCTCCAGTTCGACCTTGCGAATCGACGAGCGGCCGTTCAGGCCCGTGCTCTCGAACAGCACACCGTCCTGGTAGAACAGGCCTTCCGTGAAGGCCTGGGGATCGTGCGGCCAGGTCTTTTTGACGATGTAGCCGTACGTGGGCACGGCCGCCTGGGCGAGGGCCGCGATGGCAACGAGCGCCGCGGCAAACAGGGATTTGTTCAGCATGCGCGCAAGAATACCCGAAGTCGGGCGCGCAGTCTCCTCAGGCGGGGCGAGTCGTCAGCGGCGGCTGGAGCTAACCGGTATGATGGCGATAACTTCACACCAACCTTAGCCCGGCGCCAAGCCGGTGCAATTTACCAAAACTTGAGGAGACCCCATGAGCACTGAAAGCAGTCTCGATGACACCCGCGACAGCGCGGCCGATACCCAACTGCGCGCCGACGCGCTGGAATATCACCGCAGCCCCGTGCGCGGCAAGATCGAAGTGGTGGCCACGAAGCCGCTGTCGAACCAGCGCGACCTGTCGCTGGCCTATTCGCCCGGCGTGGCCTACGCGTGCGAGGAGATCGCCGCCGATCCCGCGATGGCCGCGGAGTACACGTCGCGCGGCAACCTGGTTGCCGTGATCAGCAACGGCACGGCCGTCCTTGGCCTGGGCAATATCGGCCCGCTGGCATCGAAGCCCGTCATGGAAGGCAAGGGCTGCCTGTTCAAGAAGTTTGCCGGCGTCGACGTATTCGACCTGGAGCTGGACGAACTCGATCCGGACAAGCTGGTCGACGCCATCGCCATGCTGGAGCCCACGGTGGGCGGCATCAACCTGGAGGACATCAAGGCGCCCGAGTGCTTCTATATCGAGAAGAAGCTGCGCGAGCGGATGAACATTCCGGTCTTCCACGACGACCAGCACGGCACGGCGATCATCTCCAGCGCGGCGCTGCTCAACGCGTTAAAGGTTATGGGCAAGGACATCGGCGCGGTCAAGCTGGCCGCATCCGGCGCCGGCGCCGCGGCCATCGCCTGCCTGGACATGATGGTCAGCCTCGGCGTGAAGCGCGAGAACATCTATGTCGTCGACTCGAAGGGCGTGATCTACCGGGGCCGCGACGAGAAAATGGAACCGAACAAGGCGCGCTATGCGCAGGATACCGATGCGCGTACGCTGGCCGACATCGTGCGCGATGCGGACGTGTTCCTGGGCTGCTCCACGGCCGGTGTACTGAGCGCCGAGATGGTGATCAGCATGGCCGCACGCCCCGTCATCCTGGCGCTGGCCAATCCTGAACCGGAAATCCGTCCGGAGGTCGCGCGTGCGGCGCGGCCGGACTGCATCATCGCCACGGGCCGCTCGGATTACCCGAACCAGGTCAACAACGTGCTGTGCTTCCCGTACATCTTCCGCGGCGCGCTCGATTGCGGCGCCACCCGCATCACCGATGAAATGAAGCTGGCCTGCGTGACGGCGATTGCCCGCCTGGCCGAAGCGGAAGCCACCGATGCCGTGGCCGCCGCCTATGCGGGCCAGGACCTGCGCTTCGGTCCCGAATACATCATCCCGAAACCGTTCGACCCGCGCCTGATCGCCGCCATCGCGCCAGCGGTTGCCGCCGCGGCCGAAGCCTCAGGCGTCGCCACGCGTCCGATCACCGACATGGCGGCCTACCGCGACAAGCTGGCCGAGATGGTCTACCACACGGGCTTCTTCATGAAACCCGTGTTCGCGGCCGCCAAGGCCAACCCGCGCCGCGTGGCGTATGCGGAAGGCACAGACCAGCGCGTGCTGCGCGCCGTGCAGACGGTTGTCGACGAGGGCCTGGCGCAGCCGGTGCTGATCGGCGCCGCCGCCGCGGTCGAGGAGTCGATCCGCGCCGCCGGCCTGCGCCTGCGCCGCGACGTCGACTACACGATCGTGGAAGCGGATGGCGACACGACGCTGCAGGGCAGCCGCCTGCTGGCGCACGGCGAAGTCGATGCACTGATCTGCGGCATGCACGGCAGCTACGACAGCCACCTGGTCCACGTGAAGAACGAGATCGGCACGGCCCCTCGCGCGCCGGTGCTGGCGGCGATGAACGCGCTGGTGCTGGACAAGCTGACGCTGTTCATCACGGACACGTACGTCAACGACAGCCCGACCGGCGAGGAACTCGCCGCGATTGCCCGTCTGGCGGCCGCGGAGCTGCGCCAGTTCGGCCTGGAGCCGAAGGTGGCGCTGCTGTCGCATTCGATCTTCGGTTCGTCCGAGCGGCCATCGGCCCGCAAGATGCGCGAAGCGCGCGAGCTGCTGGCCGCAAGCGATCCGGAACTGGCGGTGGTGGGCGAGCTGCATGGCGACGCGGCACTGTCGGAAGACATCCGCCGGCTGTACCAGCCGGATGGCGGCTTCGCCGGCAGCGCCAACCTGCTGGTGATGCCGTCGCTGGACGCGGCCAACATCACGTTCAATATCCTGAAAGTCGCGGCGGGCAAGGGCGTGACGGTCGGCCCGATCCTGCTGGGCGCCGCGAAGTCCGTCCATATCCTCAGCCCGAGCGCGACGGTGCGGCGCATCGTCAACATGACGGCGCTGGCGGTGGCGGACGTGCGGTAACAGATGGGGCAGTCCGGCGCTTCCGCGAGGGGTGGCGCCGGTTTGCAGCTCCAGTTTTAGCCGCGGTAACCGCCCGTCATGGGGTGTACGCGATCAAGCAACACGCGTTTCACGGCGCGAGCGCGAACAACTCGACATTCAGTTCCGCCAGGCCACTCGGCGCGTATATCACGAGAACTTTTGCGTTCAGCGCATTCTCGTACAGTCGATTATTGGTGGACAGCGAAAAGTAATACGTCTCGGGCTTTATCGGTATCGCTCCCGGTACCTGGGGCATGTGCACGAGCGGCAGCCCTGGCATGGCAGTGGCCAGCATCCTGTCGACATCCTCCGGCGACCCGATTTTGAGCAGGGTGGGAACAGCCGCCACCAGCTCGAGTGCCGGCATTGCCGCGCTGACTGCAATGCACAGTTGCGTATCGGGCCCAATTTTCGTTGGGTCCAGCGTGCCGCGCCGATGTGAGCGCCGATTCTCATCCTGCAGCAAAGGTATCGTGAAATATCGAACCGAGATCAGGCTGTCGCACAGTTCACGGATCAGGGCATCGAGTGCATCGAACGCGGGGCCCGGCGCCGCATGGATATATGGCGGCAGATCGGGCAGGCGGGCGCTGTCCGAGAAAATGGCCAGGCTTCCGGCCAGCGCAAGCAATTTGTCATACAGTAGCTCAGGGTGCAGCATGTTCGCCCGCGCATGATATTGCAGCGATGCGGTCGCCATACTGAGGATATTGTGCATCCACCACGATGCGATATCGGCCGGATGCACTTCAGCGCCTTTGCCGTTGCGTCCGCGATGAGCCGCATGGAGCACTTCCATCTTGGCCGTCATGACGCTGATCAGACGACCAAGCTGGAACGGAAGCTGTCCGGCTGCCTCGACCGTCAGGCTCGCCGGGGCGAATGTGGGATCGACTTCGAACCCGCCCTGCGTCAGCCGCTGTATGCGCACGATCGGAAAGCCGGTATAGCCGTCGCGCGAGTCGGTATCGCACAGAAGGCATAAACGCTTTTGCAAATATGGCACCTCGATCGGAACGGCTTCACTGAACATATCGGAAGTTTCCGTCTCGCTCAGCGTATAGCGAGCACCCGGATCTGCGTTGCCGCCATGAGATTTCATCAGCGGCAATGCTGCATAAAAGGTGAAGGTTTGAATCTTTGAGGGCAGCGTGGACAGATCGACTGACGCCGGCAGTAAATCTGTCCCGGGCGCGTCGTACGGTTCGCCGTCCGGCAGTATCAACGACAGTGTCTCGGCAGTCAGGCAATTGTGGCCTAGTGCATCACAATTCCATTGTGCAAAACGCACCCCCCAAAGATGTGGGCTGAACGCGGTCGTGACGCGATGCAGTCGCGCTTCATGGTAGAGGTCTTGACGTTGGAAATGATGAGGCCCAAGCGTCAGCCCTTCCGACCAAAGTACCTTTGCTGCCTGACTCATCACGCGCTCCAGAAGTTTGCTGAACGGTGAGCATGGCTCGTACTGAGAGGCAACACATTGAGCGCCATCAATCTGTGCAGAGACCACGCGAAACGGGCACAGGGTTGATGTCGGGCAATGGACAGAAATACAGTCGATGAATAATGGCTATCTCGGAATCATGCGAAATGGAAACGCCATGTCTATTCTGCCAGCGCTGTTTGACAGGCTCGACGCCGCTCAGGCAGGCAGCGACGCCGCGATCGCGGCGCAATGGAACGACTGCATCGCACACGATCTGGAAGCGTTGCTGAATACACGTTCTGCGCTGCTGCCGCATGTGCTGGCGCCATACCCGGGCGTCAACGCGTCAGTAGTCAACTACGGCCTCATCGATTTTGCTGCGATGTGCATGACCAGCGACACCGATCAGCAACTCATCTGCGCATCGATTCGCATGGCTATCGAGCGGCACGAGCCAAGGTTGCACATGGTTGCCGTAACGCTGCAGCGGATACCCGGCGTGGCGAACCGGGTCGACTTCGTCATCAGCGCGCAGTTGCGCAAGGCCCGGGCGACTGCGCCGCTTCAGTTCAGCGCCGTGTTCCGGCCTTCTCATCAGCAGTACTGCGTTCGAGCACAACGAGGCTGAGCATGATGGACGATCTGTTTGCTCATTACGAACGAGAAATCGTCATGTTGCGGCAGCTGTGCCGCGAGTACGCGCAGCGCTATCCGAAGGTCGCCGCCCAACTGCAATTGGGTGGGGAGGCGTGCGACGACCCGCATGTCGAACGGTTGATTCAGTCGGTTGGCCTGCTTTGTGCGCGGGTCAGCAAGCGGCTGGACGACACCTATCCCCAATTTACCGAGGCGTTGCTCAATCTGCTGTTTCCGCATTATCTGAAGCCCTTTCCGTCATGCGCGATCGTGCGGGTCAGCACGGCGCAAGCAGGGATGGGGGGCACCGATACCGTGCAGATGAAACGCGGCACCATTCTGGAGTCGGCGCCCGTGCGCGATATGCGCTGCAAGTTCCGCAGCGTCTATGACGTCGGGGCAGCGGCGGCGTCCGTCATTGCTGCCCGCTTTGACGTGTTGATTCGTCCGCCATCCGCAGTGCGGCTGCCTGTGGGGGCGACATCGTCCATCACCATCGAACTCGAGGTCCCACCGCCACGCTCCACGTCCCAAGCACTGCCTCTGAGGCTGTATCTCGATGGCGATCAGTCCTTTTGCGCCGCCTTGCGCGACGCATTGTTCATGCGTTCCACGCAGGCTTACGTCCAGGCTGGCGATGATCCGTGGATTGCTGTGAAGTCGCTGCCGATTGCACCTGTCGGCTTCGGGGTGGAGGAAGCACTCATTCCTTCCGATGCGCGCTCGCACAATGCATACCGGGTGCTGGCCGAATATTTCGCCTTCCCGGAAAAATTCAACTTCGTCGATATCGATATTGCGATGCTGCGCGCGCTGGTCGCGGCAGACTGCCAGCACATCAAGTTGCATCTCGCGCTAAGTCACATTCGTGCGGATTCGGACGAGGCACGCATGCTCGCAGGCTTGTCGGCACACAATCTCGTTCAGGGTTGTACACCGGTTGTGAATCTGTTTTCCCAGCCGGGTGTGCCGATCGCGTACAGCCAGTACAAGGCTGCCTATACAGTAGTGGCCCATCCGACTCACGCAGCCGCGTTTGAAGTCTGGTCGGTCGATACGGTGCATCTCCTCGAGCCGCATGGCATGAAGCTTGTCACAACGGAGTTCCGACCATACTACTCGTTGCGCCACGGCGAGGCCAACGCGCAACGGGGCCGCTATTGGCTGCTGCGATACGACACGGCGCTCGCGCTGTGCAGCCCCGGCCACGAAACCAGCATCACACTCGTTGACGCGGCTTGCGAGCCGATGGTCATGGAGCGCAGCACCCTGTCCATCGAAATCACCTGTACCAATCGTGATCTGCCATGTCAGTTGCAATGCGGCGCGCCGGAAGGCGATCTTGCCATCCCTGGCGCTGCGGGGAGCGGAACGATGCATTTTCTGCGCCGGCCAACCCGGCCTTACCGCCTGAACAACGGCCGGGCCGCTCAGTGGCGACTGATCTCGCATCTGGCGCTGAATCACCATTCGCTCGCGCAAGAAGGGCTGGAAGGCTTGCGCGAAATGCTGACGCTCTACGATCTGCCGCAGTCACCCGTCTCGCAGAGACAGATTGCCGGCATCGTCGGCCTTGAGCACGAGCAGGCGACGGCCTGGATACGACACAAGCGGGGCGCTTCGCTGGCGTATGGCATCGCGGTACGGCTGACGGTTGAGGAAGAAGCGTTTGCCGGCGCCGGACTGCATCTGTTCGCGCAAGTCATCGAACAATATCTCGCCCTGTATGTGCAGATCAACAGCTTTGTCGAACTGGTCATCGTGTCGGCTCGATCCGGACGGGAGGTATATCGATGCAAACCGCGCAGCGGCACGATGAACGTGCTCTGATCCAGTGCCTGATCAAGGCGCCATATCGATTCGAATTCGCCCAGTTGCTCAATATTCTGCTGCGCATGCTGCGCCGACGGGGCTTCGATCATGAGCGGGCGTTCCGGGAAGTGCTGCGCTTTAGTAACAGCGTCTCGCTGGCATTTCCTGCGAGCGAAGTTGAAGGCCTGCACGTGGACGATGGCATGGCTGCCGGCAAAACGGCCCCGCGGATCGACCTGACTCCCGCATTCATCGGGCTACTTGGTGGGAGCGGTGCGCTGCCGTTACACGATACCGAACGTGCTGCCGCCACCGGGATCGAAGGCGACGAGAGCTGGTCGGCGTTCATGAATCTCTTGTCGAATCGCGTTGTGGGCCAGTTCCACCAGGCATGGGGCAAATATCGTGTCGAGCATGGCCTGAACGTTCGCGGCCAGGACGATCTGCTGCCACTGCTGACCGCGTTGGCCGGCGCGCGGCCACAAGCGCGCACCGAGGGCGTCCCTCCGGAACTTCCTGCCTATTACGCGGCGCTGCTGCGCACCCGCCCGATTGCGGCCGCGACCGTTGCGAGTGTCCTTGCAGATTACTTTGGCGTGCCCGTCCACATCGAGGAGTTCGTTGGCGGCTGGGAGGTCCTCGCACTGGCGGTACGCAGTACGCTGGGCGTGACGAAGCCCCGCCTCGGCTTCGGTGCCACGCTGGGCACCCGTCAGTGGCGCCACGACCTGCACTTGCGTCTTCATATCGGTCCCGCGAACGACGCGGCGGCAAGGCGGTTCCGGCCGCGTGGCCCGGCATGGCTGGAACTGCAACAGTTAGCGGCTCTGTTTGCCGTGCCAACCGTACAGTATGAGGTCCGCCTGCTGCTGGACCGCGATTGTATCGTGCCACTTAGTCTTGCAACGAGCGGGGCAAAAGGCAAGCAGTTGGGTTGGAACACGTTCCTGACGAGTACCCCCGGCGTGGCGTCACGCCCGGAGAATCGCTCGGTTTTGCATGCCCGGCGAAATACCGGCTGAGTGGACTGTCTGATTTTGCGCTACTGCGGAAGGCGTGTTGACGGTGATCAACCCCTACTATCGAGACTGCGCGTAAGTTCGTTGCTTTGCGGCGGTTACAGACATGAGGAGGCGACGTATGGCCGGTTTTGAAGCCCTTGCTACGGCAGCGCTGTCTGTCTTCGGCGCCGATGCCCAGTACCACAGGCTGATGGGCATGGAATTTCCCTGCGGCGATGCGCCGGGAGCGATCCTGCTGCCAAACAGGATGACCGCGCGCGAGGAAGTGTCGCGCTGCTTTCGCATCGAAGTGGAAGTGCTGTCGGACGATGCCCGCATCCCATTGAAGGCAATGATGGCGAAGATGGTGACGGTCTCGGTGCTGCGTGCGGATGGATCGAATCGCTACTTCAACGGTTATGTTACCGAATTTCGCTTCGTGCGTGCCGATGGCGGCTTTGCGTTTTACCGGATGGTGCTGGAGCCGTGGCTGGCGTTCGCCAAACTGCGCAAGGATAACGTTTCATTTCACGGCAAGAGCGTGATGGAATTGACCGAAGTGACGTTCGCCCATTATCGGCAGGCCGACTGGCATGCGATGCTGACAGCGGACTATCCGCGCCTGACCGTTGCGAATCAGTACGACGAAACGGACTATAACCATCTGCACCGCCGCTGGGAAGCGCTGGGGCTGATGTACTGGTACGAGCATCGCGCCGATGGGCACACGTTGTGGCTCAGCGACAAAAGCGAACTCGCGCAGCCGATCGACGCTGCCGATGCCTGGGGTGTCGGGACGATACCCTTCCATGACAAGTCCGGCGCATGCGAAGACGATGGCATTCGTGAGTGGAGCGCAGTGCGCCGCCTGAGTCCCGGCATCACGACCTTGTCCAGTTTCGACTACAAGAATCCCGTGGTGCAGCGCTCCGGTGCGGATTCGTTGAATGAGCAGGGCGACGTATTCGTCCATGAGGTGTATGAAAATACCGGCTCGTACGGCTTTCGCACGCATGATGAGGGCGAGCAGCTGGCGCGGCTGAGGATGACGGAGCGGGACGCGGGCGCCCAGTATTTCGAGGCGGGCGGCAACAGCAGATGCGTTCAGCCGGGGCGATCGTTCACGCTGGCCGATCATTTCAGCGGAGAGCCGCGGCCATCACGGGATGGTGCGGCCCCAGCCGCCAGAATCGCGGATCGCGACTACCTGATCCTCGCCGTTGAACACGAAGCAAGCAACAATTATCAGGCCGGCGCCGGCGCTCCGTCTCATTACCAGAACACCTTTACCTGTGTGCGCCGGGACATCGCCTGGCGGCCGGGGCGGCACTACAACAGCCAACCCTGCATCTGCCCAACCATCCAGACCGCCATCGTCGTCGGGCCCGCCGGACAGGAAATTCATACGGACGGTTACGGCCGCGCCAAAATCCAGCACCACTGGGACCGGCTCGGCACCTATGACGAGAACAGTTCGCCCTGGCTGCGCGTGATGACCACAGGGGCCGGCAACCAGTTCGGCGCGGTGCGCCTGCCGCGCGTGGGCGAAGAGGTGGCGGTGGTTTACCTGGACGGCAATATCGATCACCCCGTCATTCTCGGTTCGCTGTACAACAACGCGCATATGCCGCCATGGCAGTTGCCAGGTCAACATGCCTTGGCGGGCCTGCGCAGCCGCGAGCTGGGAGGCGAGGGCGGTGGCGTCAACCGGAGCAACCACCTGCTGTTGGACGATACCGCAGGCAGCATCCAGGCGCAGCTGCGCAGCGACCATCAGCACAGCCAGCTCTCGCTGGGGCATATCGCACGCATCGAGAGCACGGCAGGGCGACAGGAGGCACGGGGCGAGGGGTTCGAACTGCGCAGCGACGGGCACGGCATTGTACGCGCGGCGAAAGGCATGTTGATCACCACGGAGGGCAGGCAAGCGGCACGCGGGCCGATCAAGGACATGCCAGAGACGACGCATCGACTTGAAACTGCAGTCGATCAGCATGAACAACTGGCCGAACTCGCCGCCAAAAACTGCGCGCAAGGCGGCGCGGACGGCCAGGGCGAAGTGGCCCACCTGTTGCAGAAACAGGGCACCGCGATTGCCGGCACGGCATCCGGCGATGGCAAGTTCCCCGAGCTGATTGCGCCACACCTCGTCTTTTCCAGCCCGGCAGGTATCGCCACCACCACAACCGGCTGCACGCACGTCTCGAGCGATCAGCATACGGCGATTACGACCGGCAAAAGCTTGTCCATTGCCGCTGGTACGAGCCTGTTTGCGAGCATTCGGCAGAGCTTCCGCCTGTTTGTCCAGAAGGCCGGCATGAAACTGGTGGCGGCGGGCGGCGATATCGACGTGCAGGCGCTAACGGACAGCATCAGGTTGCTGGCAAAGCTGGAGATCACCCAGACCGCCAATCGCATCACGATCAGCGCCAAGGAAGAAATCATGATCAACGGCGGTGGCAGCTACGCCAGGTTCACCGCCGGCGGAATCGAGCATGGCACGAAGGGCACTTTCGTCGCGCACGCCGCGAAGCACCGCTTCCCGCCAGCGAAAAACCAGGACATGGCAATCAAGATGCCGCCGGTGACGGACGTTGCAGCCAAAGGCAAGGGGGTGGTCCATCTTGGCACCCATGCCGCCGCGACCGGTAAGGCGGGGTCGGGGTTGCCTTACAAGTTGTACAAGGACGATGCGGTTGTCGAGGAAGGTAAAGTCAATGATCACGGCAATGTGGTCTTCGAGCATGAGATCGAGTCCGGGGCGAAATACAAACTGGAGCTGGCCAACGGGCAGCAATTCGGCATCGATGCAAGCGAATATACCGAGCAACATGAAAAAAGCGCCGGAATGGGATATCACGGTTACGCCAACAGAGGCGGCTCATTGAGCGAGCATCATTCAGAAATTAACGATGATCGGGTCATTTCAAACCCCGACAATCGGGAATCCTGAAAAAGGATAGTGTCGATATAGGTTGACCAAGAGGCCAAAATGTCCGGAATGAATGCCAACAAAGATCTGTATGAACAATGGCTCTACTACAGCTCGACGGAGTCCCCTTATCAGTGCCTGGCGTTGCCTTGGTGGGTGCAGACGAGACATCCCACCTATTACCCGCGCCACAATTGCCATCTCGAGCCTCTCATCTGTGGTGAAGAAGTGTTCCGGAATATATCAGCTGATATAAAGAATGCGCAGCAGAGCGTGGACATCATCACGTGGGGCTTTGACCCCGGCATGGTCCTGCGCCGCGGGGCGACCGCGCAGGCGGGTCAGCGTTATGGCGATCTACTCATCGAGATCGCCACGCGCAAAGAAGCGCCAATATTGGTCAGGCTTTTGGTATGGCACGACAACAACGCTACTGAAGCATTGATGAAAAATATCCCCGGATACTACGGGGTGAGGTTCCCGGCAGTTGGCTGCGCGATGGGCGGTTTTTATGAGGAGTCGCATCAGAATTACAACGCCACATGGTTTAAAGACGTATGCGCGGGCAAGTATCCGAACATCTGCTTTCACGTCCGCGATTTACCATTCGAAATGGCCCCAAAATGCCTGCTAGGTGAAAATGTTCCCGACAACACGGCAGCGAAAGCCACTGCGAAATTTCCCACACATCATCAGAAGATGTTGTTGATCGACTATGAGCTGCCAGACTCAGCGATCGGGTATGTGATGGGGCATAACTCGATCACGGACTTTTGGGACACCGCTGCCCATAAGTTCCAGGATCCTAAACGGGAAAGCTTTTTCAAAGTGGACCCGGCACTTCAATGGCAGGAAGGGCCACAAATCGACAGCACCGCCGGGCGGTATCTCGGTCAATATCATATTCCAGATCATATCCTCGAGCAGAAAGAACGAGCAAGGCAGGCATTCCTGAAAAAGAACAGATATGTGGCGAAGCCCTACCAGGACGTGTCGGTGCGGGCGCGCGGCTCGATTCTGTACGACCTCAATCATAACTTCTGTCAAGCCTGGGACGAATCCACATCCCCCAGTTCTTATTTTGTGGACATTTACTGGCTGGCCACCAAATACCTTACTCCAGGACTCTACAGAACCAGCAGGAACGTAGAGAAGCTCATGCTAAAAGACAAGGACAAGGATTTTGCCAGCCGTCGAAAGGCATTCCGGCCTGAATCCTACCTGCTGCACGACGGGAAACACAGCGTCCAATTGATGAGAACTCAGCCCTTGCATGGTGAGAAGACCATCAAGGAATGTTACGCAAACATGACGCGCCAGATGCAACACTACATCTTTATTCAAAACCAATATGTTCAATACGAAGATTGGGCGCTACACCTCAAGGAGTGTATAGGCCGGCTGCGTCAGCGCGGTTTCGAAAAACCAGTGTATGTATTCATCCTGACATCCACCCCTGAGCGAGATGGGATGGACCTCCCGACGTATGATGTAGCCAAGCATATTGGCCAGAGTCCCACCATGAAAGTGGAGCATCAGAAAGCTGAGGGGGAGGCCAAAAGCAATAACAAAAAAATGCCAATCACTGCTGAGAAGCTCGCTAAGGCGGGCATCAACGTGGTAATGGGCTCGCTTTGGACGTGCGCTGCGGCGCCATCGAAGGCAGAGGACTACGAGGAAATCTATATCCATGCCAAGGTTGCCATCGTGGACGACGCAGCCTTCACAGTTGGTTCGGCTAACCTGAATTTGCGCAGCATGGCGCTCGACAGTGAGCTAAATCTATTTAGTCAGGCCCATGAGGTTGCTTTTAAATTGCGGCAGAGCTTATTTCTCCAATGTTCAGGCTCGCCAGGTCCTGCAAAGTTTGCTGATATGGAGCGCGAGTTCGTCAATTGGAAAACAAATATGAGCAATAATGTATCTAACAAGGAAGCACTGAAGCCATTGATTGGGCAGATAGTCGATTTCAGTGTGGATCGGAAGCCAGGCGCGCCGATTGTCTAACTTATGATGCGGATGCGGTGATGGCTAAGAAAATATTACTGATCGTAGGATTGGCTTTTGTCGTTATACTCGCCACGTGGCGTTTTCCGGTATATCATGAGGGGGTTGAAATGCACGCAATGCCGAATGGATTGAGCGAATTTAGAATCGGCGACCTGCCGCCGGTTTGCGGTAGATGGCGAGATTCTATGCCAAAGGAACGGAATTCCGGGGTTTATGTCCGATATATGGGGGCTCGACGTTTGCTACGCAGTAAAATTGAGTGGCAACTCACGAAAGAGGAGCTGGAGTTTATATTGAGTACAGTTCAGTTGAGCGCTCAGCAAGGTGACTGGGGTGCCCGTGCTCTACTTGCTTCATTCTACCGAGATGGACTTGGTCCACTCAGCAGCAACAATGTGCTGGAGGCAGATCCTCAGAAAGCGGTAGATATTGCTCGGGTCGCAATTGCAGCTGGACAGGCCTGGGGTTATCACGACCTTGGTGTTGCATATGAAAATGGCTACGGCGGCGTTCCTTACGATCCAAAAATTGCTTGGGCCTATTACTTGAAAGCGGCCAAGCTCGGAAGTCCGGAAGCGCAGATGGCTTTGGCGCAAGCATACAGCGATGCGAAGCAGCCGGAGGCAGCCATGACGATGCGTATGTGTGCATATCAGCAAGGCCACGGACCAGCGGCGAACAAGCTTGGCTCGATCGCGAACGCCCGCGAAGAGTTTGGAAAAGCAATAGCGTTCTACCAAGATGGCGTCAAATTCGGGAGTGAGGATGCGGCTGCTGCTCTTTTTTTCTATTTTGACGCATCGAGTTGGTTTGCGTTCGAAAAGGCTAAGCAGGAAGCACTAAGGAATCTGGGGATTATTCCCGATGCTGAACGAAGTAGGCGATATTGGGAAATCAGAAATGCGTTGCACATTAACCCAGATTTGCGGTTGACTCGCATTGACCAATATCTGCCTCTACCACCAGCGAGCATTCCACCATGGAATGGATTCGAAGACGCGGTAGAGGCTGACGCTGTGCCGAGTTATAGATAACGCCGCCTGCATATACTTGAGCATTATACGATTTGCGGCGTCGCGCAATCCCATCCATTACAGGAAAGTCGTATGCCAAAAATGGTCATCACAGTCGGCGACAAAACCGATCACGGCGGCACGGTGATCAGCGGCTCGCCCACGCACGATATCAACGGCAGGGCGATTGCCCGTTTGGGTGACAGCGTCCGATGCCCGCTGTTTTATCCCGGCGGCAAGCCGCATGGGATCAACAAAATCATTACGGCCCACAAGACAATGACGGTGGGCGACGACGTACCTGTCGCGGTTGAAGGCTGTAAGACGGAATGCGGCTGCAAGCTGATCGGTAGCCAACCAGTTACGGTCGGCTAGTCCCGAGCAGTTACTCCTGCCGCACCCAAGTCTGCGACCGCCCCAGCATCGGCACACCGATATACCCGCGCACGTCGAGCTTCTTGCCGTCGTCGGCCAGCTTCATCTTGCTCTTGTAGACCTTGCCATTTTCCGGATCGAGGATGGTGCCGCCGTTGTATTCGTCGCCGTCCTTTTTCATGCCGTTGATGATGTTCAGGCCGATCAGCGGCTTGCCCTTGTCCGCGCCTTCGCATTTGTCGCAGATGGGGTTCTGCTCCTGGTCGGCGGGGCGGAACAGTTTTTCGATGCGGCCCTGCAGCACGCCGTTGGCTTCGCTGATGCGGATTTCCGCTTTCGGCTTGCCGGTCTTGTCGTCGATGTTTTTCCACAGGCCGACGGGTGTGGTGTTGTCGGCAAAGGCGGGGAGGGCGACGGCGCCGATCAGGGCGGCGAGGACGAATGAACGCATGAAGTCTCCTTTATAGGTGTTGGAGCTTTAGTGTAGCGCACGGTCGTGCCGGAATACTCGTGGGCACGCTCTAATGTAAAAAAGCGCCGCAACAGGCGAACCCGTTGCGGCGCTTTGTCGGCGCATCCCGCGTTAAGCGGCCGGCAGCTTGGCAAACTGCTCGCGCAGTTTTTCCAGCGTGGCGGTGAACGTGGCGACACGCTCCTTCTCCTGCGCGACGACGGCGGCCGGTGCCCGCGCCACGAAGCTTTCCGACGACAGCTTGCCCGACGCCTTGGCGATCTCGCCTTCCAGGCGCGCGATCTCCTTCGACAGGCGCTCGCGTTCGGCCTTGACGTCGATCTCCACCTTCAGCATCAGTTTCGTGGTACCGACCACGGACACGGCGGCCGGGGACTCCGGCAGCGCGTCGACGATCTGCACTTCCGACAGCTTGCCCAGCAGCTGGACGTACGGCGCGAACGCGGCGATCTTGTCCTTGTCAGCACCTGTCGCCTCGACGATCAGCGGCACGCGCACCGACGGCGACAGCTTCATCTCGCCGCGCAGGTTGCGCGTCGCATCCGTCATGGCCTTCAGCTCGGCGATCCAGGCTTCCGCCCCTTCGTCGATCGCCGCTTCGTTCGGCAGCGGGTAAGGCTGCGTCATGATCGACTTGCCTTCGACATCACCCTTGCCAGCGAGAGGAGCGACGGTCTGCCACAGCTGCTCGGTGACGAACGGGATGATCGGATGCGCCAGGCGCAGCACCACTTCCAGCACGCGCAGCAGCGTGTTGCGGGTGGCGCGCTGCTGGCCTTCCGTGCCCTGCTGGACCTGCACCTTCGCCAGTTCCAGGTACCAGTCGCAGTACTCGTCCCAGACGAACTTGTAGATCGCGCTGGCGATATTGTCGAAGCGGTAGTCGGCAAAGCCTTTCGCCACTTCCTGCTCGGTGCGATTGAGCAGCGAGACGATCCACTTGTCGGCCGGCGACAGGTCGGCGTCGCTGGCGCTGCAGTCCTTGCCTTCGGTGTTCATCAGCACGAAGCGCGTGGCGTTCCACAGCTTGTTGCAGAAGTTACGGTAGCCTTCGGCGCGGCCCAGGTCGAAGTTGATGTTGCGACCCAGCGAGGCGTAGCTGGCCATCGTGAAGCGCACGGCATCCGTGCCGTAGGCCGCGATCCCTTCCGGGAATTCCTTGCGCGTGGCCTTTTCGATCTTCTCGGCCGCGCGTGGGTTCATCAGGCCCGTCGTGCGTTTTTCCACCAGCGCGTCGATGCCGATGCCGTCGATCAGGTCGATCGGGTCGAGCGTGTTGCCCTTCGATTTCGACATCTTCTGGCCCTGCGAGTCGCGCACCAGGCCATGCACGTACACGGTCTCGAACGGCACCTTGCCCGTGAAATGCGACGTCATCATGACCATCCGGGCAACCCAGAAGAAGATGATGTCGAAGCCCGTCACCAGCACGGACGACGGCAGGAACGCCTTCAGGTCCGGCGTTTCTTCCGGCCAGCCCAGGGTGGAGAACGGCACCAGCGCGGACGAGAACCACGTGTCGAGCACGTCGCTGTCGCGCGTCAGGGGACCGGTGCTGCCGGCCGCCTGCTGCTGCGCCAGCGCGTCTTCCTCGCTGCGGGCGACAAAGATGTTGCCCTGCTCGTCGTACCAGGCCGGGATCTGGTGGCCCCACCACAGCTGGCGCGAGATGCACCAGTCCTGGATGTTGTTGAGCCACTGGTTGTACGTCGTGGTCCAGTTCTCCGGCACGAACTTGATCTCGCCCGACGACACTTTTTCCAGCGCCACTTCGGCGATCGATTTGCCCGGGTTGAACGTGCCTTCCGGTGCCGGTTTGCTCATGGCGACAAACCACTGGTCCGTCAGCATCGGTTCGATGACGACACCGGTGCGATCGCCGCGCGGCACCATCAGCTTGTGCGGTTTTACCTGTTCCAGCAGTCCCTGCGCTTCCAGGTCGGCCACGATCTGCTTGCGCGCCACAAAACGGTCCATGCCGCGATACGCTTCCGGCGCGTCGTCGGTGATCTTCGCGTCCAAGGTCAGGATCGACGGCATGTCCAGCTTGTGGCGCTGGCCCACGGCGTAGTCGTTGAAGTCGTGCGCGGGCGTGATCTTCACGCAGCCCGTGCCGAACGCCTTGTCGACATACGAGTCGGCGATGATCGGAATCTGGCGGCCCACCAGCGGCAACGTCAGCAGCTTGCCGACCAGCGCCTGATAGCGCTCGTCGGTCGGATCGACGGCCACGGCGACGTCGCCCAGCATCGTCTCGGGACGAGTCGTGGCGACCGTCAGCGAGCCGCTGCCGTCGGCCAGCGGGTACTTGATGTACCACATCGAGCCGTCTTCTTCTTCCGACACCACTTCCAGGTCGGAGACGGCGGTGCCCAGCACCGGGTCCCAGTTGACCAGGCGCTTGCCGCGGTAGATCAGGCCCTGCTCGAACAGGCGCACGAAGACTTCGGCCACCGTCTTCGAACGGGGCGCGTCCATCGTGAAGTATTCGCGGTCCCAGTCGGCCGACGCGCCCAGGCGGCGCATCTGGCCGGTGATCGTGGAGCCGGATTTCTCTTTCCACTCCCAGACTTTTTCGACGAATTTCTCGCGGCCGAGGTCATGGCGCGACACCTTCTGCGCATCGAGCTGGCGCTCGACGACGATCTGCGTGGCGATGCCGGCGTGGTCGGTGCCCGGAATCCAGGCGGTGTTATGGCCCAGCATGCGGTGGTAGCGCGTCAGGCCATCCATGATGGTCTGGTTGAACGCGTGGCCCATGTGCAGCGTGCCGGTCACGTTCGGCGGCGGCAGCTGGATGCTGAAGGCGGGCTTGGAGAGGTCCATCGAAGCGGCGAAGTACCCGCGCTTCTCCCACTCGCTGCGCCAGAACTGTTCAATGTCGGCAGGCTCGAAAGACTTGGCTAATTCCATGATGGGGGAAAGTTATTTTGGCGAAAAGGACCATTATAAGGGAGGTGCACTGCGGCGAGCCGGCCGCGGTAGCGCATGCACCGGGAAAAATGGTGTCTGTCACCGGTTTTTTTGGCTGCGATCCTCCGCACTGGCACATTCGGCGCTCCACGCCACCAGCTCATTGCGCGACCGGCGCACGGCAATCCGCGCTTCCTCCTGGATCGCGTTCTCGAACACCAGCACGGGCAGGCCATCCTTGGCGCGATCGAGCGCCGTGAGCCGATAGCCGCGCGAGCGCGAAGGGGCGCAGCTGGTGTTCCCCGCCATCAGCAGTCGCGCGTTGTTCAGCAGGGTGGGATGCTGCTGGATCAGCGTCAGAATCTCCATTTCCGGCAGCGGCGCCAGAAGACGGATTGGCGTTTCGGGCTGGGCGCCGCACTGTGGCTGGTGGTGTACCCACACCAGCTGCTGCGGTGCGCGTTCGCTCCAGCGCCGCTCCTTTGGTGCCTTCGGTTCGTAATCGAATACCGTGCGTGGCTGGCGGCACAGCGGCAGCGTCGCGCGCTGGGCGGCGCCGTCGACGGTGGCCGTGACGTGGCGTTTGCCCTTGACGGTCGTGACGGCGAACTGGGGCCGCAGCAGGCCGCCTGTCGCGTGCTGCGCACTGTAATACTCGAAGAACGATGCCTGTTCCTTGTCCGTCGCGACAGGCGCCGGCGCCGCCGCCGCATTGATCGTCACCGCTGCCGCCATCCACATCATCTTTTGCATCGTCTGTTCCCGTCCTGTCGCGGTCCCGGCGCCGCCGCCGAAATTATAGGCGCTGATGAGCTTTTCATATCGTGCGACATCGCGCATAATGGCGGCGCTGCCGGCGGACCATCCGCGGGCGGCACACGCTAGGGGTCCTGCGCATCGCACATGCGCGGGTGAGAAATACCCTCCGAACCTGATCTGGATAATGCCAGCGAAGGGAAGCTTTTGGATACGCGATGCCGCGCAGGACTGCGCCGGCGCTTGCGCACCCTGACTCCTTTGCTGGCTCCTGTAGCCTCAAAGGAGCCAAATGAACGCCCACCACCAGCCCTTCCTCGCACGTACCGCCGAGGTGGACAGCGCAGCCGTCGCACCGCTGCCCAATTCCCGCAAGATCCACGTTACCGGCAGCCGCCCGGACATCCGCGTGCCCATGCGCGAGATTTCGCAGGCCGATACGTCCGCGTCGTTCGGCCACGAACCGAATCCACCGATCTCCGTGTACGACACGTCCGGCCCGTACACCGATCCGGCAGCAAACATCGACATCCGCGAGGGCCTGGCGCCAATGCGCGCCGGTTGGATCGTGGAGCGCGGCGACAGCGAGGAACTGGCGGGACCCACGTCCGAATTCGGCCAGGCCCGCCTGGCCGACCCGGCGCTGACGCAGCTGCGCTTCAACCTGCACCGCAAGCCGCGCCGCGCCGTCGAAGGCGCCTGCGTCACGCAGATGCATTACGCCCGCCGCGGCATCGTCACGCCCGAGATGGAGTTCGTCGCCATCCGCGAGAACCTGCGCCGCCGCGAATACCTGGAAAGCCTGCGTGCGGCCGGGCCAATGGGCGAGCGGATGGCTGACCTGATGGGCCGCCAGCATCCGGGCCAGTCATTCGGCGCATCGATCCCGGCGGAGATCACGCCGGAATTCGTGCGCGACGAGATCGCGCGGGGCCGCGCCATCATCCCCGCGAACATCAACCATCCCGAACTGGAGCCGATGATCATCGGCCGCAATTTCCTCGTCAAGGTCAACGCCAACATCGGCAACTCCGCCGTCACGTCGTCGATCGGCGAGGAAGTGGAGAAGATGACGTGGGCGATCCGCTGGGGCGGCGACACCGTGATGGACCTGTCGACGGGCAAGCATATCCACGAAACGCGCGAATGGATCGTGCGCAACAGCCCCGTCCCGATCGGCACCGTGCCGATCTACCAGGCGCTGGAGAAGGTCAACGGCAAGGCCGAGGACCTGACGTGGGAAATCTTCCGCGACACCTTGATCGAACAGGCGGAGCAGGGCGTCGACTACTTCACGATCCACGCCGGCGTGCTGCTGCGCTACGTGCCGCTGACGGCAAAACGGCTGACGGGCATCGTCTCGCGCGGCGGCTCCATCATGGCGAAATGGTGCCTCGCGCACCACCAGGAGAACTTCCTCTACACGCACTTCGAAGACATTTGCCAGATCATGAAGGCGTACGACGTGTCGTTCAGCCTCGGCGACGGCCTGCGTCCCGGCTCGATCTACGACGCCAACGACGAGGCGCAGCTGGGCGAACTGAAAACGCTGGGCGAGCTGACACAGGTCGCGTGGAAGCACGATGTGCAGGTGATGATCGAAGGCCCGGGCCACGTGCCGATGCAGCTCATCAAAGCGAACATGGACCTGCAACTGGAGCAGTGCGCCGAGGCGCCGTTCTACACGCTGGGACCGTTGACGACCGATATCGCGCCTGGCTACGACCACATCACTTCCGGCATCGGCGCCGCGCAGATCGGCTGGTACGGCACGGCGATGCTGTGCTACGTGACGCCGAAGGAGCACCTGGGCCTGCCGAACAAGGCCGACGTCAAGGAAGGCATGATCACGTACAAGATCGCCGCCCACGCGGCCGATCTGGCCAAGGGCCATCCGGGCGCTCAGATCCGCGACAACGCGCTGTCGAAAGCACGCTTCGAATTCCGCTGGGAAGACCAGTTCAATATCGGCCTCGATCCGGACCGCGCCCGCGAGTTCCACGACGAGACGCTGCCGAAGGATTCCGCCAAGGTGGCGCACTTCTGCTCGATGTGCGGCCCGCATTTCTGCTCGATGAAGATCACGCAGGAAGTGCGCGACTACGCGGCGCAAGGCATGCAGGAGAAGGCGGTGGAATTCGTCAAACGCGGCGCGCAGCTGTACAGCAAGGCATGAAGATCGACATCGAACTGAATGGCGAAGCACGCCAGGTCGAGCCGGGGCAGACGCTGCACGACCTGATCGTCGCGCTGGAGCTGGAGGGGCAGGCGCTGGCGCTGGCCGTCAATCGCGCCGTCGTGCCGCGCCAGCGCTGGCGCGAGGTGGCGCTGCAGGGCCAGGACCGGGTGGACATCGTGCGCGCCATCGGTGGCGGCTGAACCAGGAGAACAAGGTGAACGTAATGAAGCACGAACTGAAAAACGACCTGCTGACCATTGCAGGAAAGACCTACAACTCGCGCCTGCTGGTCGGCAGCGGCAAGTACAAGGACCTGCAGCAGACGCGTGCCGCCACCGATGCGGCGGGTGCGGAAATCATCACGGTGGCGATCCGCCGCGTCAATATCGGCCAGGACCCGAACGCACCGAGCCTGCTCGACGTGCTGCCGCCATCCGAGTACACGATCCTGCCGAATACGGCGGGCTGCTACAACGCGAAGGATGCCGTCTACACGCTGCAGCTGGCGCGCGAACTGCTGAACGGCCACAAGCTCGTCAAGCTGGAAGTGCTGGGCGACGAGAAGACGCTGTTCCCGAACATGCCGGAAACGCTGGTGGCGGCAAAAGAGCTGGTGAAGGACGGCTTCGACGTGATGGTCTACTGCAGCGACGATCCGATCCAGGCGCGGATGCTGGAGGATATCGGCTGCGTGGCCGTGATGCCGCTGGCCTCCCTGATCGGCTCCGGCATGGGCATCCTGAATCCTTGGAACCTGTCGCTGATCATCGAGCAGGCGAACGTGCCGGTACTGGTCGATGCGGGTGTCGGCACGGCGTCCGACGCGGCCATCGCGATGGAGCTGGGCTGTGACGGTGTGTTGATGAACACCGCCATCGCGGCGGCGCAGGACCCGGTGCGGATGGCCGGCGCCATGCGTCTGGCCGTGCTGGCGGGCCGCGAGGCGTATCTGGCCGGGCGCATGCCGCGCCGGTTTGCCGCGTCGCCGTCGTCGCCGATGGCCGGCCGCGTCGCATGACGGGGCGGCCCTGTGTGCTGGTGTTTGCCGGTTCCGACCCGTCGGCCGGCGCCGGCATTGCCGCCGACGTGCAGGCCATCACGGCGGTCGGCGCGCATCCGCTGGCTGTCGTGACTGCGCTGACGGTGCAGGACCACAACCGCGTCTACGAGGTGATCCCCGTCGCGCCGGAGCTGGTGCTGCGCCAGGCGCGCGCGCTGGTGGCCGCCTGCCGCATCGCCGCCGTCAAGATCGGCATTCCCGGCAGCGCGGAGAATGCGCAGACCATTGCGCAGGTGATCGAGGAACTGCGCGCTGCAGACAGCGAACTGCCCGTCGTGCTCGACCCCGTGCTGGCCAGCGGTCATGGCGACCGCCTGGGGCGGGGCGACGCCGTGGCGGCGCTGGCGCCGCTGCTGGCGCTGGCAAGCGTCGTCACGCCGAACGGCCCCGAGGCCGCCGCATTGGGCCTGTTGGAAAGCGAGCGCGCATTGGTCACGGGCGGCCATGACGACGGCGACGAAGTCGTCAACCGCTGGCGCGCGTGCAGCTGGACGTGGCCCCGGCTGCCGGGCAGCTTTCACGGCAGCGGCTGCACGCTGGCCGCCGCGCTGGCCGGGCTGCTGGCGCAAGGCTGGCCGATGAGCGAGGCGCTGGAACGCGCGCAGGCGTACACCCATGCCACGCTCACTGCGGCCTATACGATCGGCCCCGGCCAGCAAATCCCGCTGCGCTGACATATCGATGGAGACCAGGAATATGCATACCGATTTTCGCGGACTGTATCTCGTGACACCCGACTGGGACGACACGGACCGCCTGCTGGCGGCCAGCGACGCGGCTCTCGCGGCCGGCGCCGCACTGCTGCAGTACCGCCACAAGGAAGCGTCGCCGGCGCTGCGGCGCGAGCAGGCCGGCGCGCTGCTGGCGTTGTGCCGCCGCCATGGCGTGCCGTTCATCGTCAACGATCACGTCGACCTGTGCCTGGCGCTGGATGCGGACGGCGTCCACGTCGGCGGACTCGATGCCGGCGTGGCCGCCGCGCGCGCCGCGCTGGGGCGGGGAAAAATCGTCGGCGCCTCGTGCTATGGCGACGTGGCCCGGGCCATCGACGCGCAGGCGGCCGGCGCGAGCTACGTGGCATTCGGCGGCTTCTATCCGTCGCGCGTCAAAAAATACGCGGTGACGACGCAGCCGGACATCATGGCGCAGGCGCGTGCCGCCGGTGTGACGGTGCCGGCGGTCGTCATCGGGGGGATGACCCCCGCCAACGCGGCGGTGCTGGTGGCGGCGGGTGCCGACATGGTAGCCGCCATCAGCAGCGTGTACGGCATGGAACCGGCAGGCGTCAGCTCTGCTGTACAGGCATTTACAGCGTTGTTTTCCCGTCGTTAAAAGGACTCATGGGGCGGGCGATCCGCTTTATAATCGGCCATCACAACCTGCCGATCTGCTCAGCCATGACTCCACCTGCGACCGCGAAACGCCTGATACTGATTGTCGATGACGATCAATTGCTGGCGGAATTTCTCAGTGTAATTCTGCAGAACGCGGGATACGAAACGATGCAGGCGCATTCGGCCGACCACGCGTTGCGCCTGGTCGCCGAGCGCGAGCCGGACATGGCGCTGCTGGACATCCACATGCCCGGCATGTCGGGCCTGGAACTGGCCAAGCAGCTGAACCGCGAGACGTCGGTGCCGTTCATGTTCCTGTCCGGTCGTGGCGACGCCGATGCCGGCAAGCAGGCGGCCGCGTATGGCGCCGTGGGTTTCGTCGTGAAACCCGTGGATGAAAAGCATCTGATGCCCGCATTCGAAGCGGGCCTGGCGCGGGCGGACGAAATCCGCCAGCTGCGCCGCACGGAACTGAACCTGAACGCCGCGCTGGCGGCGGGCCGGGAGACCAGCCTGGCCGTGGGACTATTGATGTGCAAGTTCCAGACGGACCGCAATACGGCGTTCGAAGTGCTGCGCGACCATGCCCGCTCCAGCCGCCGCAAGGTCAACGAGGTGGCCGACCAGCTGCTGACCGCCGAGGAAACGTTGAACGCTCTGCATGCGGCTTTTTACGCACGCTTCAAAAAATAAAGTTTCTATAGCGCATCAAAACTGCGCTACACTGTCTCTGTAGCTGCGGCCATCACGCCGCGCGCATCTCCAGCAGCCGCCCGCCCCCTGCGGCCGCGTCCAGACTTTCGGCCCAGCTCCGCCGACCCAGCATCCTGAAACGCCAGCGATCCCGCACCTGCGGCACATGGCTTCCAGGCTTCTGCATTCCCGTTACGCGGAGTAGACCATGAACATGACCGACGCCCTGGAGGCCAGCAAACCGCTGCCGCCCGCACCCCACCTGCTGCACATCGATGCCGAAGACACGACGGCGCTGATCCTGGCCACCTTGATGGTGCCCGAGATCCGCGTCACCCGCGTTGCCACGGTCGCCGCGGCCGAGGCCCTGCTACGGGAACAGACCTTCGCGCTGATCGTGCTCGATCCGGACCTGCCGGATGGCGACGGCCAGCACGTCATCCACGCGCTGCGCGAACGCGGCGCCCACACCCCGGTCCTGCTGTATTCGGCGCGCCACCCCAGCCTGCATCACCAGGCGCACGCGTTCCTGCCGAAGCCGTGGACGTCGCCGCGGCAGCTGTGGCAGGCGGCCTGCCGGTTGCTGGAGGTGGATCTGGTGGCGATGGCGTGACTCGAACGCCGGCCGTCTTTGCTATGATGCGCCTTTATCACATCACTGGATTTTGCGATGAAGACCAAGGCAGCAGTAGCATGGAAGGCGGGCGCACCGCTGACGATCGAGGAAGTGGAGCTGGGCGGACCGCGCGAGGGTGAAGTCCTCGTCGAGATCAAGGCCACCGGCATCTGCCACACCGATTATTACACCCTCTCCGGCGCCGACCCGGAAGGCATTTTCCCCGCGATTCTCGGCCATGAAGGCGCCGGCGTCGTCGTGGACGTGGGACCTGGCGTCAAAAGCCTGAAGAAGGACGACCACGTCATCCCGCTGTACACGCCGGAATGCCGCCAGTGCAAATTCTGCCTGTCGCAGAAGACCAACCTGTGCCAGGCGATCCGCTCGACGCAGGGCCGCGGCCTGATGCCCGATGCGACCAGCCGCTTCTCCATCGACGGCAAGCCCATTTACCACTACATGGGCACGTCCACGTTCTCCAACTACATCGTGGTACCGGAAATCGCGCTGGCGAAGATCCGCGAGGATGCGCCGTTCGACAAGGTCTGCTACATCGGCTGCGGCGTGACGACGGGTGTCGGCGCCGTGCTGTTCACGGCCAAGGTGGAGGCGGGCGCGAACGTGGTCGTGTTCGGCCTGGGCGGCATCGGCCTGAACGTCATCCAGGCAGCGAAGATGGTGGGCGCCGACAAGATCATCGGTGTCGACATCAACCCTGGCCGCGAAGCGATGGCCCGCAAGTTCGGCATGACGCACTTCATCAATCCGAACGACGTGGAGAACGTCGTCGACAGCATCATCCAGCTGACGGACGGTGGCGCCGACTACAGCTTCGAATGCGTCGGCAACACGACCCTGATGCGTCAGGCGCTCGAGTGCTGCCACAAGGGCTGGGGCAAGTCGATCATTATCGGCGTGGCGGCGGCCGGGCAGGAAATTTCCACGCGGCCGTTCCAGCTGGTCACGGGCCGCGAATGGAAGGGCTCCGCGTTCGGCGGCGCGCGCGGACGCACGGACGTGCCGAAGATCGTCGACTGGTATATGGACGGCAAACTCAATATCGACGACCTGATCACCCATAAACTGTCGCTCGACCAGATCAACGAAGGCTTCGACCTGATGAAGTCCGGCGAGTCGATCCGCTCTGTCGTGATGTATTAATGCAGTCGGGGCGGCCCGGCCGCCCCCTTGCCCCCCAGTATTGCGCCGTCCGCGCCGCCGGATCCGCGTTCCGTCGCACCTTTCCCGTTTTCTCCCCCGCCTCGGGCTACGCTGTAGTCTGGTTTTCGTCCGCCATGAAGTAGACAAAAAGTTCTAGACAAGCTTTTCTAGATCGCTTATTCTGGTTTTATCAACATTCGCAGGCCGTCGCCATGACCGCATTCCTCCAGACTCTGATTCCCGCCATCGGCTGGTCGCTGCTGCACTTTGTCTGGCAGGGACTGCTGATCGGCTGGGCGGCGGCGCTGGCGCTGCATGCCTTGCGCAACCGCTCGGCACAGGCGCGGTATGCCGTCGCTTGCGGCGCATTGCTGTCGTGCGTCGTACTGCCGCTGGTCAGTATCGTGTGGCGCGTACTCGATGCTTACGCGGCCGGTTCCGCGGTACCGGCCGATCCGCTGTTGGTGGCTGTCGCCGCCGTCGGCACGCATAGCCCCGTGCTGCTCGACGTGGACGGTATGACGTCGTTCGAGTATCTGCTGCGCCGCCAGCTGCCGTGGCTCGTGCTGCTATGGGCGGGCGGTGCCGCGCTGATGACGCTGCGCCTGTCGCTGGGTCTGCAATGGGTTCGCCAGCGTACGCTCCCGGGCAGCTACGCGGTGGACGCGACGTGGCAGCGCCGGCTCGACGAGCTGGCGCAGCGCCTTGGCCTGCGTCGCCCGATCCGGCTGGGCATTTCCGGCGCGGACCTGGAAGGACCGATGACGGCCGGTTGCTGGCGCCCCATCGTGCTGGTGCCGGCGGCGCTGATCGTCGGCATGCCGCCGCATCTGCTGGAAGCGCTGCTGGCACATGAACTGGCGCATATCCGCCGCCACGATTACCTCGTCAACCTGGTGCAGAGCGTCATCGAGATCCTGCTGTTCTATCACCCGTCCGTCTGGTCCCTCTCAAAGCGCATCCGCAGCGAGCGCGAACAGATCGCGGACAGCCTGGCCGCGCAGGCGCTGGGTGAACCGCGCCGGCTGGCGCTGGCCCTGTCCGAACTGGACAAATTCCAGTTCTCGACCAATCACTTTGCCCCTGCGGCACACGGAGGAGATCTCATGTCACGCATCCAGCGCCTGATCCGGCCCGATACCCAACCCCTCACGTGGAAGATGGCCGTGCCACTACTGGGCCTGTGCGCCGCGTGCGTCATGTTGTACGCCCATGCCGCGCCGGCCGACGCGCCACTGCAGCCGCGGCCAGCGCCGGTCAAGGCGGACGTGCCGGCGCCCGCGCGTGGTGCCGATGCGGCGGAAATCGCAGCGCCGCCCGCACCACCAGCCCCACCTGCGCCCCCAGCGCCACCCGCACCCGCTGCCCCGGCTGCGATCCCCGCACCGCCTGCACCGCCGGCACCGCCGATGGGGGCCCGTACCGATGACGGCATCCACCTCGCGCTCGACGACCGCACCGATGGCTATGCCATCGTCCAGGGCGGCAGCGGCCGGGTGGCTTCGCTGCGCAAAGCCGACCGGGAGCAGCTGGAACGTCTCAAGCAGTCAAGCAAGGGCGATTTCGTCTGGTTCCGCAAGGACGGCAAGAGCTATGTCGTCACCGACCCGGCCCTCGTCGCCAGGGCGCGCGCCGCCTGGACGCCGATGGAGCAGCTGAACGAAAAGATCCAGGCGCGCAGCCGCGTCATGGAAGACCTGGGGCGGCAGATGGGCGAGCTGGCCGGCCAGTTGGGGCAGCAGATGGCGGCAGCGGGACAGGAATCGTCGATGCGGTCGTTGCGCGAGGCGTACGAACGCAAGGGCCGCGAACTGCAGCCGCTGGGGCGTGAACTGGAAGCGCTGGGCCGCAAGCTGGCAGGGGAGGCCACGGTGGCGGGCCGCGATGCGGTCGTCGCGCGGATGCAGGCGTTGCAGCGCAGGATGGTGCCGCTGCAGGCGGAAATGGATGGCATGGCGGCCAGCATGGCATCGCTGCAGCAGGCGCAGCATCCCGACCAGGACAGCATCCGCGCGCTGCGGGCGCGGATGAAGGCACTGGATGCGCCGATGGGCAAGCTGGGCAAGGAGATCGGGGAGCTGAGCCGCGACCAGAGCCTCGAGAGCCAGGCTGCCGACCGCGGCACGCGCGCTCTGCTCGATGAGGCGCTGCGCAACGGCCACGCGGCGCCGGCCGGCGCGGGCTGAAAGCGGTTGCCGGGCGCGGCGAAGCCTCTTATCCTGTCATTTTGCGCGGAGAGCGATGATGGGAGCGAACGACGTCCTGCGGACGAGCATCGTCTGGGATAACCACACCTGCCTGCCGGTCCGGCCCGAGGACGCCAGCTTCCTGCCGCAACTGGAGCGGGCCCGCGCCAGCGGTTTTACCGTCGTCTGCATCAATATCGGGTATGGCGACACGCCCGTCGAACAGCATTTCCTGATGCTGGCGCAGCTGCGCAACTGGGTCAGGACACACCCTGAGAAGTACATGCTGGTGCTGACGGCGGCCGATGTCGTCCGCGCCAGGCACGAGGACAAACTGGGCGTGTGCTTCGACCTGGAAGGCGTGGGCGCGCTGCCGCCCCAGCCCGGGCTGGTCCGCCTGTACTACGACCTGGGCGTGCGCTGGATGCTGCTGGCCTATAACCGCAACAACGCCTATGCGGGCGGCTGCCTGGACGACGATTGCGGCCTGACCCAGCAAGGGATCACGCTGGTCGAAGAGATGGCCAGCGTGGGCATGGTGACGTGCGCGTCGCACGTGGGGCCGCGCACGGCGCACGCGATCATCGATGCGTCGCCCAATCCCGTCATCTTCTCGCATTCGAATGCGCGGGCGCTGCACGACCATCCGCGCAACATCACGGACGACACGATCCGCGCCTGCGCCGCACGCGGCGGCGTCATCGGCATCAACGGCCTCGGACCGTTTCTCGGTGCGAGCGACAATCTGGCGGACGCGGTGGCACGCCACATTGATCACGTGGCGCAACTCGTCGGCATCGAACACGTCGCGCTGGGACTCGATTACGCGTACGACCAGCAGGAGGTGGACGATTATCTGGTGAAGATGCGCCAGGCGTATCCGGCCGAGCGCAGCTACCAGGAGCCGTTCCGCATGCTGCCGCCGGAGGGATTGGCCGGCGTGGTGACGGCGCTGATGGCGCGCGGTTACGGCGAAGCCGACCTGCGGGCGGTACTGGGCGCGAACCTGCTGCGCATCGCCCGCCACGTCTGGAAATAAATGGGGACAGGCACCTGTTCGGGTCTCCGACCCGAACAGGTGCCTGTCCCCGACCTTGGGCTATGTCTACCGCCCCAGCCGCTCCAGCTTCGCCACCGAAAGATCCAGCACCTTCATCCCGGCACTGCCGAAATTGATCTGCGCCCGGCAGTTGCTGCCGCTGCCTTCGATATTGACGATGACGCCCTCGCCGAACTTGCCGTGCATGACGGACTCGCCAATGCGCCAGCCGGAGCCACCCGTCTTTTGCTGCGCGATGCGCTGGGCGATGGCGTTGTCCGACCCGCCGCCGAGTTGGCCACTGAGTTTGGCATCTTCCCACGTCGCCTTCTTGTTGGCGAACCAGTGGCTCTGCACGCGCGGCGACAGCCACTTCAACGCTTCCTCCGGCAGTTCGTCGAAGAAGCGCGACTTCATGTTGTAGCGCGTCTGGCCGTGCAGCATGCGCGTCTGCGAGAAGCACATGTACAGGCGCTTTCTCGCCCGCGTGATCGCCACATACATCAGCCGGCGTTCTTCTTCCACGCCGCCATCTTCCTTCGAGCTGCTCTCGTGCGGGAACAGGCCTTCTTCCAGGCCCGTGATGAAGACGTTGTCGAATTCCAGGCCCTTGGCCGAGTGCACCGTCATCAGCTGCAGCGCTTCCTGGCCGGCCTGCGCCTGGTTGTCGCCCGCTTCCAGCGACGCGTGCGACAGGAACGCGGACAGCGGCGACATGACGGTCGCCAGCGGGGCATCGGCATCGAGGATCTCGACGCCATCCGCATTGACGATGGCGGCACCGGCCTGCGCGTCGGCCTGAGGTCCCAGGTGCGCCGGCGCGCCTTGTCCGTAGCCTTCCTCGGACACGAATTGCGTGGCCGCGTTGACCATCTGCTCCAGGTTTTCGATGCGATCGGCGCCTTCCTTCTCCGTCGCATAATGCGCCAGCAGGCCGGACGATTCCAGCGTGATGCGCACCAGTTCCGGCAACGCCATCTGCTGTGTCTCGAACCGCACACCCTCGATCAGCTTGACGAAGCCGCCCAGCGACGTTCCCGCCTTGCCGACCATGTATGGCACGGCCGCATACAGCGAGATGCCATACGATTCGGCGGCGTTCTGGAGTTGTTCCAGCGTGCGCGCACCGATGCCGCGCGCCGGGAAGTTTACGACGCGCAGGAAGGCCGAATCGTTGTGCGGGTTGTCCATCAACTGCAGGTAGGCGATGGCGTGCTTCACCTCGGCGCGCTGGAAGTAGCGCAGGCCGCCGTACACGTGGTACGGCAGGCCGGCCGAGAACAGCGCATGCTCGATCACGCGCGACTGCGCATTGGAGCGGTACAGCACCGCGATCTCGCTGCGCGACGCGCCTTCGGCGATCAGGTTCTTCGCTTCCTCGATGATCCACTGCGCTTCCTGCAGGTCCGAGCTGGCTTCGTACACGCGCACCTGTTCGCCGTGGCCCGCATCGGTGCGCAGGTTCTTGCCCAGGCGCTTGCTGTTATTGGCGATCAGCATATTGGCCGCATCGAGGATGTGGCCGTGCGAGCGGTAGTTCTGTTCCAGCTTGATCAGGTTCTGTACGTTGAATTCGGCCTCGAACGCGGACATATTGCCCACGTTCGCGCCGCGGAACGCGTAGATGCTCTGGTCGTCGTCGCCCACGGCGAACAGCGCGCCGCCGCCGCCCGTGCCGTGGCCGGCAAGGAGTTTCAGCCAGTTGTACTGCAGGTTGTTCGTATCCTGGAATTCGTCGACCAGGATATGGCGGAAGCGCTGCTGGTAATGCTCGCGCAGCGGCTGGTTGCGCGTCAGCAGTTCGTATGTGCGCAGCAGCAGTTCGGCGAAATCGACGACGCCTTCGCGCTGGCACTGGTCGTCGTACAGCGCGTACAGCTCCACCAGCTTGCGCTCGATCGCGTCGTAGGCGTCGATCTGGCCGGCGCGCAGGCCCTGGTCCTTGTGGTTGTTAATGAAGTACATGACCGTTTTCGGCGGGTACTTTTCATCGTCCACGTTTTGCGCCTTCAGGAGGCGCTTGATCATCGACAGCTGGTCCTGCGAGTCCAGGATCTGGAACGACTGGGGCAGGGCCGCGTCGCGATAATGGGTGCGCAGCAGGCGGTTGCACAGGCCGTGGAACGTGCCGATCCACATGCCGCGTGTATTGATTGGCAACATCGCCGACAGGCGCGTCAGCATCTCCTTTGCCGCCTTGTTGGTGAACGTGACAGCCAGGATGCCTGCCGGCGACACTTGGCCGGTCTGGATCAGCCACGCGATGCGCGTGGTCAGCACGCGTGTTTTACCCGAGCCGGCGCCCGCCAGGATCAGGGCGTTCTGCGACGGCAGGGTAACGGCGGCAAGTTGTTCGGGATTGAGATTCTGAAGGAGATTTTGCATCCCCTCATTATACCGGTCGGGGCCCGCGACCGCCGCAGCCATGCGGGTCGCGGGTCGATCCGCATCATGCAATCAGGCCGGCGGCAGGGGCGCCTTGTCGTCCGCGGCCGGGGTGCCGAAGATGTCGCAATACGCCGCGTACAGCGCGCAGTGCGCCACGCCGAACAGCAGCACGAACAGCACGCGCAGCAGCGCCAGCGAAAACGGTCCGAAACCGAGCAGCAGCAGGACGACCTGGGAGCTGATCAGGGCGATGGCAAACAGGCTGAATCCGAACACGACAAACGCCGTGAACGCGCGCTTGGCGGCAAAGAAGGCGTAGAACAGCGCCTTGCCCGGGCCCATGGCGCTCCAGAACACGAGTGGCACGGCAAAGCAGATCACCGTGATGGCGGGCAGGTAGATCAGCAACGCCATCAGCATGCCGGGGAACAGTCCCGAACCGCGCAGCAGTTCCGGGTCGGGCTGCGTGCGGCCGGTGGCCATCTGCGTCAGCGTTTCCGTATCGGCGATCAGCAGCAGCACGCCGGCGGCAACGATGGCCGCGACGATGTGCAGCACGCCGAGAATGCACAGGCGGCCCAGCAGCGGCTTGTGGAAGCCCGTGCCCAGCAGGGCCGGTACGACGGGACGCTCCAGCTGGATCTGCTGGGCGGCGCGCATGAAGCCGATGGAAAACACGGGGAGCAGGACGCCCTGGGCCACTTGTCCCAGCAGGGGGACGAGGTTCAGCAGCGCCGTGACGATCATATAGGCCAGGAACAGCGTGGACATCCCGCCGGGCTGCTTGCGGAACAGCGCGAAACCCTGCTTGACCCAGCTCCATCCGGCACTTGCGGCGATCTTGTTCATGCAGCCAGCCTTGGCGCCGGCGTGGCGATGCGTTCGCGCAGGATGCGTTCGAAGTGGGTCGGGTCGTGCGGTGTCAGTATCTCTGCCTCGCGCGGCCGGTACAGGTCATACAGGCGGGACAGCCAGAAGCGCAGCGCGGCGGCGCGCAGCGTGCATTGCCAGCCGGTCTGCTCGTCGTGCGTGAACGGGCGCACGGCATGGTAGGCGTCCAGCATGGCGCGCACGCGCGCTTCGTCCAGCACGCCCGTGTCCAGATCGATGCACCAGTCGTTGACGGTCACGGCCACGTCGAACAGCCACGTGTCGCAGCCGGCGAAGTAGAAGTCGAAGAAACCCGTCAGCCGTTCGCCGTCGAACATCACGTTATTGCGGAACAGGTCCGCGTGCACGGGGCCCTGCTGCAGGCGCTTGTGCAGGTCGGAGCCGTGGAACGCTTCCTGGTAATGGATCTCGCTGCGCAGCAGGGCGGTTTCGCGTTCGGAGAGGTGCGGGAATACTTCCGGCGCGGTGGCGTGCCACCAGGCGATGCCGCGCAGGTTCGGCTGGTGCAGCGGGAAATCGCGTCCGGCCAGGTGCATTTTCGCCAGCATGTCCCCCACGGCCGCGCAGTGCACGGGTTGCGGGTCCATCTGCGAGCTGCCTTGCAGTTTCGAGACGATGGCGGCCGGCTTGCCCTGCAGCGGCACGCACAGTGCGCCGTCGCGGCCCGGCACCGGCTCGGGCACCAGCACGCCGCGACTGGCCAGGTGGCGCATCAGTTGCAGGTAGAACGGCAATTGTTCGAACGTCAGGTTCTCGAAGATCGTCAGCACGTATTCGGTGCGCTGGCCGTTCCGTTCCGTCGTCAGGAAGAAGTTGCTGTTTTCGATGCCGGAAGCGATGCCTTTCAGGGCCACCGCTTCACCGAGGGAGAACTGCGCGATCCAGGCCTGGACGTCGTCCAGGCTGACCGAGGTAAACACTGCCATGTGAAATCAGTAAATGAGGGTTCGGATAAGTGACGTGATCAGCGGTCAGCGGGACTTGGCTGGCGGCGGCGGGGGCGGCGGGGCGTCCTCCGCGTTTTCCGCCGCGGCGGCCGCGTCGGCGCTGCGTTGCTTCTGCTTTTTCGCGATATCGAATTCCATCACGGTCCACTGCGCCCCGCGGATGCCGGTGCCGCCGGCGTCCCCGGGCAGCGCCGTGCCGGTGGCGTTGTTCGGCTTGACGGTGTACGTGCTGCCGCCCGCGTGCACCGTTTCCTGCGTGATGCGGCCGTTCTGGCGCTGCACGTCCGTCGTCGTTTCGCGGCTCTTGTTGGGCGAGACGGTGATCGGCGTGTCGGCATCGTCGAGCCGTTCCAGTTGCGGCGGCTGTTCCAGTTTTTTCTGGGCCTCGGTCTGGGCGGTGGCAAGGCTGGTGACGGTGGCGGCAAGGGCCAGCAGGAGGGCGGAGCGAAGGGCGGAAGCGCGCATGTGAGAACCTCGGTGGAAGCCTGTGGTTTTGGAGTTTCAACCATTGTAACAAACTGACACCGTTGCCGTTGGACCGCGCGGATTTGTCCCGGGGCGGCGCTGCGACGCATCATTAAACTCTGCGATAATGGCGTATTCGCTAATTCGCCTCTTTTGCCCCGCCGGACCGGCGCGCGGCCACGCAAACGCATCTCGCAAACACATCATGCAAAAAACCCTGCTGCTAGTTGACGGTTCCAGTTACCTCTACCGTGCCTTCCACGCGCTGCCCGACCTGCGCAGCCCGGACGGCCACCCGACCGGCGCCATGCACGGCATGGTCAACATGCTGCGCCGCCTGCGCGCCGACTACCCGGCCGCGTACATCGCCTGTGTCTTCGACGCCAAGGGCAAGACCTTCCGCGACGACCTGTATCCCGAGTACAAGGCGACGCGCGCGTCGATGCCGTCCGACCTGTCGCTGCAGATCGAGCCGATCCACGAAGCCGTGCGGGCGATGGGCTGGCCCATCCTGATGGTGGAAGGCGTGGAGGCGGACGACGTGATCGGCACGCTGTGCGTCACGGCCGAGAAGAACGGCATGGACGTCATCGTCTCGACGGGCGACAAGGACCTGGCGCAGCTGGTCACGCCGCACGTCACCCTGATCAATACGATGAGCAACGAGAAGCTGGACGAAGCGGGCGTGCTCGCCAAGTTCGGCGTGCCGCCGAACCGCATCATCGATTACCTGACCCTGATCGGCGATACCGTCGACAACGTGCCCGGCGTGGCAAAGTGCGGCCCGAAGACGGCCGTCAAGTGGCTGGCGCAGTACGACAGCCTGGATGGCGTCATCGCCAATGCGGACAAGATCACGGGCGCCGTCGGCGCCAACCTGAAGGCGGCGCTGGACTGGCTGCCGAAAGGGCGTGAACTGATCACCGTCAAGACGGACTGCGACTTGTCGCAGCACATGATGTCGATCAGCGAGACGCTGGTGGCGCGCGAAGAGGACCACGAGTCGCTGCTGAGCTTTTTCAACCGCTACGGCTTCAAGACGCTGCTGCGCGAGCTGAGCGCGATGACGCCATCAAGCAAGGTGCCGGGCCAGACGACGCCCGCGGCGCCGGAAGGGGCAACGGGCGACATGTTCGCGGCGCCGCCGGCCAACGTCAGATACGACCTGGTGGTGACGGAGGCGCAGCTGGAAGAATGGCTGGAGCGCATCGGCAAGGCGGAGCTGGTGTCGCTGGACACGGAAACCACGTCGCTGGAGCCGATGACGGCGCAGCTGGTGGGCATCTCGATGGCGACGGAGCCGGGCATCGCCTGCTACATCCCCGTGGCGCACCGCTACCAGGGCGTGCCCGAGCAGCTGTCGCGCGAGCTGGTGCTGGAAAAGCTGAAGCCGTGGCTGGAAGACGCCAGCAAGTGCAAGCTGGGCCAGAACCTGAAATACGACGCGCACATCTTCGCCAACCACGGCGTGACCTTGCGCGGCATCGTGCACGACACGCTGCTGCAGTCGTACGTGTTCGAATCGCACCGCACGCACGACATGGACAGCCTGGCGATGCGCCACCTGAACCACAAGACCATCGCCTTCGAGGAAGTGTGCGGCAAGGGCGCCAACATGATCTGCTTCGACCAGGTCGAACTGCAGCGCGCCACCGACTACGCGGCGGAGGATGCCGACATCACGCTGCGCCTTCACATGGCGATGCACGGCCACGTGGCGGGCGACGAAGGCCTGACGGCGATTTACAACAGGATCGAGCTGCCGACGGCCGTCGTGCTGCAGAAGATCGAGCGCAACGGGGTGCTGATCGACGCGGGCCTGCTGGCCACGCAGTCCGACGAGCTGGGTGCCCGCATCGTCGAACTGGAACAGAAGGCGTATGAACTGGCCGAGCAGCCGTTCAACCTGGGTTCGCCCAAGCAGATCGGCGAGATCTTCTTCAACAAGCTGAAACTCCCGGTGGTGAAGAAGACGCCGAGCGGCGCCCCGTCCACGGACGAAGAAGTGCTGCAAAAACTGGCCGAGGACTACCCGCTGCCGAAGATCCTGCTGGAATACCGCGGCATGGCGAAGCTGAAATCCACCTACACGGACAAGCTGCCGAAGATGATCAACCCGCAGACGGGCCGCGTGCACACGAACTACGCGCAGGCGGTGGCCGTGACGGGCCGGCTGGCGTCCAACGATCCGAACCTGCAGAACATCCCGATCCGCACGGCGGAAGGGCGCCGCATCCGCGAGGCGTTCATCGCGCCGCCAGGCAGCCATCTGGTATCGGCCGACTATTCGCAGATCGAGCTGCGCATCATGGCGCACATCTCGGGCGACGAGGCGATGCTGCGCGCGTTTGCCGAAGGCGTCGACATTCACCGCGCCACGGCGGCCGAGATCTTCGGCGTGCCGCCGGATGAAGTCAACAGCGAGCAGCGCCGCTACGCGAAGGTCATCAACTTCGGTCTGATCTACGGCATGAGCGCGTTCGGCCTGGCCGCCAACCTGGGCATCGACCGCACCGCCGCGCAGAACTACATCGACCGCTATTTCGCCCGCTTCTCCGGCGTCAAGCAGTACATGGACGAGACGCGCCTGGAAGCGAAAGCCAACGGCTACGTCAAGACAGTGTTCGGCCGGCGCCTGTGGCTCCCCGAGATCAATTCGCCGAACGGCCCGCGCCGCCAGGGGGCCGAACGCGCCGCCATCAACGCGCCGATGCAGGGCACCGCGGCGGACCTGATCAAGCTGGCGATGATCGCCGTGCAGGACTGGCTGGAGAAGGAAAACCTGAAGTCGCGCATGATCATGCAGGTGCACGACGAACTGGTGCTGGAAGTGCCGGACGACGAGCTGGCGCTGGTGCGCGAGACCTTGCCTCAGCTGATGGCCGGCGTGGCGCAGCTGAAGGTGCCGCTCGTCGCCGAAGTCGGCGTCGGGAAGAACTGGGAGGAAGCACACTAAGCGAGCACTGCTCGCTTAGTGTGCTTCCGCACACCGTCCGTTCACACTGCTCGGTCAGTGTGCTTCCTCACACCGCTCTGTCGGGCGCTTCCGCGCACTAAAACGTTGGGGACTGGCACCGATCTCAGGGCGAACGCCCTGCGATTGGTGCCTGTCCCCGAAGTGAAGCAGGAGGCAACGGAAAACTACGCCTTCCACAACTCGTGATCCGCCAACGGCATGGCGCAACGCGGCTGTCGCGGACGCCGGTGATTCCAGGTCGGGGACAGGCACCTGTCGCTTTGCGACACGTGCCAGTCCCCAGAAAGTTATTGGCTTTTATGCACCGTTGTGGTTCAATTTTCCCGCTAACCATCCAGGAGAACCCATGAACGACCTGCACAACGATGCAAAGAGCCTGATCGGCGTATCCGAAGGCATCAGCCGGCGCGATGTGCTGAAGGCGGCGCTGGGTACGGGCTTTGCCGCCGCCGTGTTGCCCGTCAGCGCGCAGACGGCGATCAAGACCGATTCGGAAGGCCTCACCGCCGATACCGTCACCGTCAGCGTGGACGGCTATCCGGTGCCGGTGTACCGCGCGCAGCCGGCCGGCAAGACGGGACTGCCGGTCATTCTCGTCATTTCCGAAATCTTCGGCGTGCACGAATATATCGCCGACGTGGCGCGGCGCTTCGCCAAGCAGGGCTACCTGGCGCTTGCCCCGAATCTGTTCGCGCGCCAGGGCGACCCGCAGAAGGAACCGTCGATCGCCGAGCTGCAGAAGAACATCATCAGCAAGACGCCCGATATGCAGGTGCTGCGCGACCTCGATGCGGTGGTCGCGTGGGCGAAGCAGAACGGCGGCAGCGCCGACAAGCTGGCCATCACGGGCTTCTGCTGGGGCGGACGCATCACGTGGCTGTACGCGGCCCACAACCCGAACGTCAAGGCCGGCGTGGCGTGGTACGGAAGGCTCGTGGGCGAGACGTCCCCCAACACGCCCAGGCACCCGGTCGATATTGCTGCATCTCTGAAGGCGCCGGTCCTTGGCCTGTATGGCGCGAAGGACCAGGGCATTCCGGAAGCGTCGATCGACAAGATGAAGACGGAGCTGGCCAAGGGATCGAGCAAGTCGACGTTCGTCGTCTACCCGAATTCGGGCCACGCGTTCCATGCCGACTACCGCCCCAGCTTCGTGGCCGAGGATGCGAAGGACGGCTGGAAGCGCGCGCTGGATTGGTTCAGGGAGCACGGCGTCAGCTGACGCCGGCGTATGAGAATGCGATTTTGATGGCCATTTGAGCAAAAGTGCGAGCCGGACGGTAAAATGTCCGGTTTGCGCGCGTTCCGCCGTCCCGGCAGCGCGCGCCGCGGCACTGCACAAGAGGCTCCAAAATCGATCCGGTACTCACATCCATCCTGCTGGCCACCACCGTTGCCGGCATCGTCAGCATTTCGGCAGCGGCGGTCTTTTCGTTTACGCTGCTGTCCCGGGTCGTCGAACGCATGGTCAGCCTGTCGGTCGGCATCATGCTGTCCACGTCGCTGCTGCATGCGCTGCCCGAGGCGTTCGAGTCCGGCGCAGATCCGAGAACGCTGTTCGGTACGCTGCTGGCCGGCCTGCTGGCGTTCTTCATGCTGGAGAAGCTGGCGATCCTGCGCCACTCGCACCACCATGAAGGCGACGGCCACCACCACGCCCATGGTCACGACAAGTACGAAGCCGGCCGCGCCGGCTGGATGATTCTGCTGGGCGACGGCATGCACAACTTCACTGACGGCATCCTGATCGCGGCAGCCTTCCTGGCCGACCCGCACCTGGGCATCGTCACCGGTGTCGCCATCATCGCGCACGAGATCCCGCAGGAGATCGGCGACTTCATCGTGCTGCTGAACGCCGGCTTCTCGCGCACGCGCGCCTACGTCTACAACCTGCTGTGCAGCCTCTTGGCCGTGGCCGGCGGCCTGCTGGGCTATTTCACGCTGGACAAGGCCAGCAACCTGATTCCATACGTGCTGGTTTTTGCCTCGTCGGGCTTCATCTACATCGCCGTCAGCGACCTGATGCCGCAGATGCAGCGGCGCGCCACGTTGAAGGAAACGGTGCCGCAGGTGCTGCTGATCGCGCTGGGCGTCGTGATCGTGCTGTTCCTGACGGCGGGGCAGCACGAGCATTGAGGCGCTGCTGTCACACGCTCGTCACAAACCCGTGCCAGCATGACGTCAACAAAAACAACAAGAAAGGAGCAAGGATGCTGACAGCAGCACTGAAGTTCACTCGCACACAGTTGACCCGCCTCACCTCCCGCAACCGCAAGGCGCTGCGGGACATGCCTCCCGGCCTGTACGAATACTGGGCCCGCACGGCACCGCAAGAATTCAAGGGCATCCCGACGGATGCCTTTTTTTATGTCCACGCCAGCGACGCGCTGCTCACCTTCTTCGAATGCATCAAGCGCAGCAACCGACCGTGCGCGCTGCCGTCCAAGGCGGCCGACTCGGTCTGGCACGCATGGATGCGCCACGCGCCGCAGCAACTCGACGCCTTCTGCCAACGCCACTACGACCAGCGCATCCCGCACGTGGAAGCCGCAAACATGAAGAAGGGCATGGCAAAGCCGATGGCGATGTGCCTCGTCACGGCGCGCACGATGGACCGGCTGGACCTGGCCGGGCCGAACGTGCCGCGCCTGTTCGCCACGGACCGCAAGCTGCGCATGCCGTTCGGCAGTGCCTACCGCGTGCAGCGCGGCCACATCGTCTACTCCCCCATCAACCGGCACGGGCAGGTCCTGCCGCAGACGCATGTCCTGCCGGGCACCGATCCGGAGTTCCTGCTCGCCGCGGGGCTGATCGCCCAGGGCGACTACGATCGCTGGCTGGCGCGTTGCCAGGATACGGGAAGTAGCGACTGGGGCACCTCCAGCGCCAGTTCCAGCTGCGGCAGCAGCGGCGACTCCGCCAGCTGCGACAGCGACAGCGGTGGCGGCGACAGCGGCGGTGGGGATAGCGGCAGCGGCTGCGGCAGCAGCAGCAGTTGCGGCGGTGGTTGCGGCGGCGGCGGCGGGGACTGAGAACCATCTGCCGTACCTGGCGGCCAGCCAGCGGTGCTTGATGCAGCTCCAGAGCAGGGCATTCCCGCACCCGTGCAACAGCAATTCATGCCAGCATGACCGCGATAACGATAACGATAACGATAACGACAACGGCGCAGGAGCAAACACATGCTGTCCAGGATTCTGAACATCACCCGTGCACATCTGGTCCGTTTCATGTCCCGCAACCGCCATGCACTGCGCGACATGCCCCGCGGCCTTTACGATTACTGGGCCAGGACGGCGTCAGGCGAATTCCTGGGCATCCCGACGGATGCCTTTTTTTATGCCCGCGCCAGCGATACGCTGCTGGCCTTCTTCGAGTGCATACAGCACAGCAGGCGGCCATGCGCGCTGCCGTCCAGGGCGGCGGACTCGGTCTGGCATGCATGGCTGCGCTACGCGCCGGCGGACCTGGACGCCTTTTGCGAACGGCACTTCGGCCAGCGCATCCCGCACGTGGAGGCCGGCGCCATGGAAGGCGACATGGATTTGCCGATGGCGACGTGCCTCGTCGCGGCCCGGCGGCTGGAAGGGCTGCCGCCGGCCGGGCCGGAGCTTCCGCGCCTCTTCATGACCGACCGCCAGTTACGCATGCCCAGGGGATTCGCCTATCTCCTGCAGGACGGCCATCCGGTGTATTCGCACATCAGCGCGCGCGGTGTGCCGCTGGCGGTAACGTATCACGTCGCAGCCGGGGTGCCGGCGTTCCTGCTGGCCGCGGGTCTGATCGGTGAGGACGACCACGAAGCGTGGCTGTACAGATCGCGGCACGCTGAGCGCAATTCGTTCGCCCAGGACGCTGGCGGCGGCGCCAGCGGGAGCCACACAGCCGGTTGCGATGGCAGTATTGGTGTGGACGGTTGCGGCGACAGCGCAGGCGATGCCGGCTGCGATAGCGGCAGCAGCTGCGGTGGCGGATGTGGCGGAGGATGTGGCGGCGGTTGCGGCGGCAGCTAAGACGCGCTGCCGCCGCCCGTCCCGACGATCAGGCGCCCGTCGCCACCGGCCGCTTCGGATCCGCGCACCACTCGGACCACGAGCCCGGATACAGCGCGGCGCCCGGCAATCCGGCCACTTCCATCGCCAGCAGGTTATGGCAGGCGGTCACGCCGGAACCGCACTGCATGATGGCGGTCGCCGGCACGTCGAACAGCGGCGTGAATGCGCTCCACAACTCTTCGGCCGATCGGAACGTGCCATCGGCATTCAGGTTGTCCTTGAAGAAGCGGTTCTTCGCGCCTGGGATATGGCCGCCGACCGGGTCGATGGTTTCGTTCTCGCCGCGGAAGCGGTCCGGCGCGCGGGCATCGACCACCACGTTGACGCCGCTGGTCAGGTTCGCTACCACGTCGTCCACGGTGACGGTACGCGTCAGGGCAGGGCGGTCGCTGACGTTGCCCGGTGAGCGTGGCGCAACGTCGGTCGATACGTCGAAGCCCGCCGCCTGCCAGGCCGGCAGGCCGCCATCGAGCACGGCGACGGCTTCGTGGCCGATCCAGCGCAGCAGCCACCAAAGTCGGGCCGCGTACATGCCGCCGTGGGCGTCGTAGGCGACAACCTGCGTGTCGTCGTCGATGCCGAAGCGGCGCAACGTGTCGATCAGCGCGGCGCGTGCCGGCAGCGGGTGGCGGCCGCGGAAGCTGGCGTCGTTGGCGTTCTTGAGGCCGGAAAGGTCGTCGTCGATGCTGGCGAACTGCGCGCCGGGGATGTGGCCGGCGGCGAAGGCGTCGCGGCCGAAGGCTGGATTCATCAGGTCGTGGCGGCAGTCGAGGACGACCCAGCGCGGGTCGGTCACGTGCTGCGCCAGGGTGGCGGCATCAATCAGCGTCTTGAACATGCGTTCTCCTTACACTTCACTGGCGATCGGATCGGTATCGGCAATAGCCTTGCCGCGTTCGGTACTCTTCGTATTGTAGAACGTCGCGGCCACGCCGGAGGCGAGGATGATGCCGATGCCCAGCCAGCTGTGCCAGTCGAACACGTCGCCAAACACCAGCACGCCCCAGGCGCTGGAAAACACGATGCCCGTGTACTGCAGGTTGGCCACGACCAGGGTAGAGCCCAGGCGGTAGGCGCGCGTCATGGCCACCTGCGCCGCGGTCGCGCACAGGCCCATCCCCAGCAGCAGGAAGAAGCCGTGCGCCGTGTTGAGGGGATGCCAGACGACCGGGCCGCCGCCGGCCTGCAGGATATTGCCGAACACGCCCGCGACCAGATTGGTCGCCGCAAAATAAAACACCACCCGCGATTCCGGCTCGCCGGCCAGGCCAAGTTTGCGCACCTGCAGGTACGCCATCGCCGACAGCACCGACGACGACAGCGCCACCAGCGCGTCGAACAGCTGGTTGGATTCGAAAGCAGGGCGCAGCAGCAGCGTGACGCCGACAAAACTCATCCCGACGGCCACGATCAGCGGCCACTCGATGCGGTTCTTGGCATGCCACCAGCCGTGCGCGAACAGCCAGACGGCGATCCAGATGGGCGCCATGTAATTGAGCGTCATCGCGGTGGCCAGCGGCAGCGCGCCGATCGCATAGAACCACAGCCACAGCGAGATGACGCCGATGACGCCGCGCCACAGGTGCGCCAGCGGCATCGTGGTTTTCAATGTCCCGCCCTGGACGCGGATGATCGTGAACAGGATGACCATGCCGATGATTCCGCGGTACATCACGAGTTCCGAAGTGGTATAGGTTGCCGATGCCAGTTTGACGCACACCCCCATGGCGGCGAACATGAAGCTGGCGAATAACATCCAGAGCGATTGCATTGCTGATCCTTGAAATGAGCAAGGGGACAGATCGTGTTCCGATGCTGTCCCCTTGCGATGGTCCTGCTGTTTAAGTCTTGATGCTGGCGAGTCCTGCGTTGCCCGGTTCGATGCGGCTGCGGTACCACTCGTGGAAGTGCTGCATGCCGTCTTCCATCGGCGACTGGTACGGCCCGGCGTCCGTCTGGCCCCGTTCCATCAGGATGCGGCGGCCCGCATCCATGCGCAGGGCGATCTCGTCGTCCTCCACGCAGGTCTCCATGTACGCGGCGCGTTCCGCCTCGACGAACTCGCGCTCGAACAGCACGATCTCCTCCGGATAGTAGAACTCGACGACATTCTTCGTGCGATTCGGGCCTTCCGGCCACAGCGTCGACACGACCAGCACGTGCGGATACCATTCGACCATGATGTTCGGATACAAGGTCAGCCAGATCGCGCCATACGGCGGCGCTTCGCCGTTACGGAATTTCAGCACCTGCTCCTGCCAGCGCTGGTACGCCGGCGAGCCGGATTTCTTCAGGCCGCGGTTCACGCCCACCGTCTGCACGCTGTAGTCGACACCGAACTCCCAGCGCAGGTCGTCGCACGTGACGAACGCGCCCAGGCCGGGGTGGAACGGCTCCACGTGGTAGTCCTCGAGGTAAACCTCGATGAACGTCTTCCAGTTGTAGTCGCAGTGGTGCACTTCGACGTGATCGAGCATGTAGCCGGTGAAGTCCAGGTCTTTGGTGACCGAGAGGTTCTTCAGCTTGTCCATGACGTTGTAGCCGTTCTGCTCGAACAGCAGGCCGTTCCAGCTTTGCAGCGTGGTCTTCGGCAGGTTCAGGCACGGCGTCTCGGGGAAATGCGGCGCCCCGATCAATTCGCCCTTCAGGTCATAGGTCCAGCGGTGCAGCGGGCAGACGATCGTGCTCGCATTGCCGCGGCCATTAAACATCAGTGCCTGGCGATGACGGCACACATTGGACAGCACCTCGATACCATGGGCATTACGGACCAGCATGCGCCCCTCGTTTTCCGAAGCGAGAGTCGTAAAGTCGCCGACATTCGGCACCATCAGCTCGTGGCCCACGTAGCGTGGGCCGTTCTGAAACAATTGCTGCATTTCCCGCTGCAGGAGCGTTTCGTCAAAATAGACGTGGACCGGAAGTTGCGCGCTCGAGCGCGCCAGCCTGGCGTGGGTACCCAGATCGGACATCCCAACCCCCCTTAATTAAAGTACTGCAACCAAGAAGAGACAGAATCCGCAAAGACCTGAATTCAGAGTATAAAAACGGTATTTCGGACAGAACCGGAGATTATAGCGCGGTAACGGTAACTCTGCCGATAATTCTTCGCCCGGAAGCCCATTGTGCCCGCATCCCCCAAGTTGCGGCGCGTAACCGTCAGGAGCATGGCGGCCCCTTGTCGAAATTGTCACGCGGCTGTCGCGCTGCCGTTGTCTTTTTGGACCGTTTAGGACACTTTGTTCTAAAATAACGGGCTACACTGGACGATTGTGTCCTCACAGTCGAACTCACAAGTCGGATTTACAGGTTTATGGCAAAAAAAACGAACGGCGAAGGCGTTGACAGCCCGGCCACCCCCGCATCCTTCGAGGAAGCGATGGCGGAACTGGCCCAGCTGGTGACGCAGATGGAATCCGGCCAGCTGCCGCTGGAGGCGTCGGTGGCCGCGTATGCGCGCGGCTCCGAGCTGGTGAAGTACTGCGCGGGCCAGCTCGACAAGGTCGAATCCCAGGTCAAGGTCCTGGAAGGCGACATGCTGAAGCCCTTCGCCGACGGCGACGAGGGCGCGCCATGAGCGGCGCTTTCCAGGACTGGATGAAGAGCGTCCAGGCGGGCATGGAGGCCGACATGTCGGCGTACCTGCCCGCCGCGGACGTCGTGCCGACCAAGCTGCATGCCGCGATGCGCTATGCGCTGCTGGGCGGCGGCAAGCGCGTGCGCCCGCTGCTGGTCTACGCCGCCGGCGAGTTGTCCGGGGCGGACAAGCGCACGCTGTCGCGCGCCGCGGCCGCCGTCGAGATGATCCACGCCTACTCGCTGGTGCACGACGACATGCCGTGCATGGACGACGATGAGCTGCGCCGCGGCAAACCGACCGTGCACGTGGCGTACGACGAAGCCACCGCGCTGCTGGTCGGCGATGCGCTGCAGGCGCAGGCGTTCAACGTGCTGGCCGATGCGGAGACGGTACCGGCGCCGCGCCAGGTGGCGATGCTGCGCCTGCTCGCGCAGGCCGCCGGATCGGCCGGCATGTGCGGCGGCCAGGCCATCGACCTCGATTCCGTCGGCCTCGCCCTGTCGCTGGAGCAGCTCGAACGCATGCACCAGCTGAAAACCGGCGCGCTACTGCGTGCTTCTGTCGTGCTGGGCGCACTGGCCGGCAAGGACCTGACGCCGGCGGAACTGCAGGCGCTGGACGACTACAGCCGCGCCATCGGCCTGGCGTTCCAGGTCGTCGACGACGTGCTGGACGCCACGGCCGATTCGGCCACGCTGGGCAAGACCGCCGGCAAGGACGCAGCGGACAACAAACCCACCTACGTCTCCATCCTGGGCCTCGAACCGTCGATCGCCCTGGCGGAACAACTGCGCCAGGACGCCCATGCGGCCCTGGTCCCATTTGGCGACAACGCTCTGCGCTTACGCGAACTCGCGGACCTGATCGTGCAGCGGAAGGCATAAATGAACCTGCTTGAAAACATCAAACAACCGGCCGACCTGCGCAAGCTGGGGCGCCACCAACTGACGCCGCTGGCCGAAGAACTGCGCAGCTTCCTCCTCGACTCCGTGTCGAAGACGGGCGGCCACCTGTCGTCGAACCTCGGCACCGTCGAACTGACGGTCGCGCTGCACTACGTGTTCAACACGCCGGTCGACCGCATCGTCTGGGACGTCGGTCACCAGACCTACTCCCATAAAATCCTGACGGGCCGGCGCGAGCAGTTCCATACGCTGCGCCAGCTGGATGGCATCTCCGGCTTCCCGCGCCGCGTCGAGAGCGAATACGACACGTTCGGCACCGCGCACTCGTCGACGTCGATCTCGGCCGCGCTGGGCATGGCGCAGGCCGCGAAGATCAAGGGCGAGCAGCGCCACGCCATCGCCGTCATCGGCGACGGCTCCATGACGGCCGGCATGGCCTTCGAAGCGCTGAACAACGCCGGCGTGCAGGAAGACCTGAATCTGCTGGTGATCCTGAACGATAACGACATGTCGATCTCGCCGCCGGTCGGCGCATTGAACCGCTACCTGGCGCGCCTGATGTCCGGCCAGTTCTACGCCGCCGCGAAAAACGTCGGCAAGTCCGTGCTGCCCGGCCCCGTGCTGGAGCTGGCGAAAAAACTGGAAGAACACGCGAAGGGCATGGTCGTTCCGGCCACGATGTTCGAGGAGTTCGGTTTTAATTACATCGGCCCGATCGACGGCCACGACCTCGATTCGCTGATCCCCACGCTGCAGAATATCCGCAACCTGAAGGGCCCGCAGTTCCTGCACGTCGTGACGAAAAAAGGGCAGGGCTACAAGCTGGCCGAGGCGGAACCGATCCTGTACCACGGCACCGGCAAGTTCAATCCGGCCGAAGGCATCAAGCCCGCACCGCCATCGAAGATCACGTACACGGAAGTCTTCGGCAACTGGCTGTGCGACATGGCAGCCGCCGATGAACGCCTGGTCGGCATCACGCCGGCCATGCGCGAAGGCTCCGGCATGGTGCGCTTCAATGCCGAGTACCCGGACCGCTACTTCGACGTCGGCATCGCCGAGCAGCATTCCGTCACGTTCGCCGCCGGCCTGGCCTGCGAAAGCCTGAAACCCGTCGTGGCGATCTACTCGACGTTCCTGCAGCGCGCCTACGACCAGCTGATTCATGACGTGGCGCTGCAGAACCTGGACGTGACGTTCGCGCTGGACCGCGCGGGCCTCGTCGGCGCCGATGGCGCCACGCACGCCGGCAATTACGATCTCGCCTTCCTGCGCTGCATCCCGAACATGGTCGTCATGGCCGCGTCGGACGAAAACGAATGCAGGCAGATGCTGACGACCGCGTACCACTACCCCGGTCCGGCCGCCGTGCGCTACCCGCGCGGCGCCGGCGTCGGCGCGACGATCGCCAAGGAACTGACGACGCTCGACCTGGGCAAGGGCGAAATCCGCCGCACGGGCGAGCGGGTCGCGATCCTCGCCTTCGGCTCGATGGTCGCGCCGTCGCTTGGCGCGGGTGAAACGCTGAACGCCACGGTGGCGAACATGCGCTTCATCAAGCCGCTGGACGTGGAACTCGTCAAGCAGCTGGCCGCCGATCACGACTACCTCGTCACGGTCGAAGAGGGCTGCGTCATGGGCGGCGCCGGTGCCGCGGTGGCGGAAGCGCTGGCCGAAGCGGGCATCGTCAAGCCGCTGCAGATCCTGGGCCTGCCGGACAAGTTCATCGATCACGGCGACCCGGCCAAGCTGCTCGCCAGCGTGGGCCTGGACGCCGCCGGCATCGCCGCATCGATCAAGGCGCGCTTCCTGACGGGCAAACCCAGCCTGGTCGTCAACAACAGCTGAAATACCAGGGACCGGCAATCCGCTGGGGACAGGCTCCTGTCTCAGGGCGAATGCCCTGTGACAGGAGCCTGTCCCCGACCTTTACTCCGCATTAGCCGGTAGCGGTTGCGTAATCCGGAAACACCTGGGACCGGCGATCCGCTGGGGACTGGCTCGTGTCGCAGGGCGAAGGCCCTGTGACAGGAGCCTGTCCCCGACCTTTAGCGTCAGTAAGCCGCCAGCCACGACACATCCCGCAACACCGCCGCCGCCATCGCCGCATACCCCGCATCCCCCGGATGCAGATGATCCCCCGAGTCATACACCGGCAGCATCCGCGCCGGATCGGCCGGATCGCGCAGCGCCGCATCGAAATCCACCACCGCATCGAACTCTCCGCTTTTACGTATCCACGCATTGACCTGCAGGCGCTGCGCTTCCTTGGCCGGCGACCAGTAGCCGGCAAACGGCGTGCCGTGCAGCGCGCCGCGGAACGGAATCAGCGTGCCGCCGATAACCTTGACGCCCCGTGCGCGACCCTGTGCGATCAGGGCGCGGTAACCCTCGATCATCCGCTCCACGTTGGCCGGCGGATCGGCCGGCGCAAACGCGCTGCCAGGCCAGCCGATATCGTTGATGCCGATGAGAAGCACGACGGCGCTGACACCCGGCTGGTCCAGCACGTCGGGCCCGAAGCGTTCGCTGGCATTGACGCCCATCTGCGACGACAGCAGGCGCGCCCCCGAAATGCCCGCGTTGGCGATACCGATACCCGGCAGCCGTTCGGCCAGATAGTCCGGCCAGCGCCGGTGCAGGTCCGGCGTCGAGCCATTGCCGTCCGTGATTGAGTCGCCGAGGGCGACGACCGTGCCGCCGTCGCCGTCCACCTGCACCGCGCTGACGAAGGCGCGGCCCGTCAACGTCGTGCTGCCGGCCAGCGTGCGGGCTGCCGTCAGGTCGCCCGCCGCGATATAGCCCGTCTGCTGCGCGCCCCAGTGAAACGTCGTCAGCGGCGCCGGGCCAGGCAACCAGGTGGACACGGTCAACCGCTCCAGCGGCCGTGCCGCGAAGGGCAGCGCGTCGCTGGCGGCATCCTGCCCCGGCAGGATCGTCACGGATGGACGGCCGGCAAACGTCAGCGCGCGGTCGGTGGCGGGATCGATGGCGGCCGACGCGCCGGCCGGACCGGCCGTGCGCGCGAGGTGCACGGCGCCCACCGTCAGCGGCGCCGTGCCGTAGCGGTTCGACAGCACGACGCGCACGCTGGAACCGCCGGCGGACAGGCGCAGCGTTTCGCGCACCGTCTGTCCGGCCACGCTGGGCGGCACGTTCATCGGCAGGGCGAAGCCTTGGCCCCACGCGGGTTGCGGCGCCGCGTACCAGCTGGTCTGCGCTGCCTGCGCGGAGATAAGGAACAGGGTGGCGGCCAGGGCCGTGGTAGCGCGCTTGATCATGATTGCCTCCTTGGATTTGGAAGCCACATGGTGGTTCATTCGTAGTTCGCCGGGTAGAAGACGATTTCGACTATAGTTCATTCCAGATTCGAATGAGGTGGCCATGGATACGATGAAATCGCTGCACTGGTTTGTCCGCGCCGTCGAACTGGGCAGCCTGTCCGCCGTGGCACGCGAGGCGGCGACGACGCAGCCCACGGTCAGCAAGGTGATCGCGGCGCTGGAGCGCGACCTGGGCATCCGCCTGCTGGCGCGCACCACGGCCAGTCTGGCGCCAACGACGGAAGGCCAGCGCTTTTACGAACGCGCCCGCGGCGTGCTGGCGGAATTCGACGCGGCGGTGGCCGATGCGCGCGGCGGCACGGCATCGATGGCGGGGCTGTTGCGCATCAACGCGCCCGTCGCGCTGGGCCAGTTCCGCCTGAACGCGCTGGTGCTGGAATTCCTCGACGCGCATCCCGGCGTGGACGTCGAGATGATTCTGAACGACCGCATGGTCGATCTGGTGGAAGAGGGTGTCGACGTGGCCTTGCGCCTGGGCGGGCCGCTGCCGCAGGATGCCGTCGCGCGGCGCATCGCGGCATCACCGCGCTGGCTGGTCGCCGCGCCGGACTACCTGACGCGCCACCCGGCACCGCAAACGCCGCAAGAGCTGGCGCAGCATGACTATCTGCGCTTCGCGTGGCTGCCGGACGGCGACCGCGTCGCGCTCAGCGATGGCGAGCGCACCGTTACCGTACGCACCGCTGGCCGCTATCGCGTCAACAACGCGCTGGCGATCCGCGACAGCCTGCTTGCCGGTGCCGGCATCGGGCTGTGTCCCTTGTGGCTCGTCGATGACCTGCTGGCGACGGGGCAGCTGCGCCGCGTGCTGCCGGCGTGGCAGGGCGAGGCGCAGATGCTGCATCTGCTCTACCCGCAGCGGCGCTACCAGCCGGTGCGGGCACGCGCTTTTGCCGACTTCGTCGCGGCGCGTTTTGCCGCACTGCCGGGGTTCGTATCGTAGTCCGTCGCGCCATGTCGTGCCTCGTCAATGCGGCGCCGTGCTTCGTCGCGTGCGTCTCGCGCCAGATGCGCCACGACCGCACACTCGGCGCATTGACAACGGAGGAACCATGAAGAGCGAACAAAAACCGGGACGCCTGGTCGGGCTGCTGATGCTGCTGACGATGACCACATCGATCGTCGGCTATTTTGTCCTGCTGCCACCCGTGTTCGAAGCACCCGGCTTCCTGGCCGCCGCGGCCTGCAACGCGGGTAGAGTGCGGGCGGGGGCGTTGCTGGTGCTGCTGGCGCCATTGCTGTCGCTCGCCATCGCGCTGGCCTGCTGGCCGCGCTTCCGGCGCGCGGGTGAACGTACGGCGCTGGCATTGCTGGCGATGGCGGTCGTCGGACTGGCGGTCGCCGCCGTCGAGCAAGGGTTGCTGCTGGCGATGTTATCCTTGAGCCAGGCGTCGGCCGGGGCCACGCCGGCAGCGGGACCGTCGTTCCAGGCCGCTTACGCCGCGGCGGGCGGCGCGCGCTACGCCGTCCATTATCTTGCATTGTTTTTCAGCGGAGCGACCAGCTTGACCCTGTATGTGATGTTGTATCGAAGCGGCATGCTGGCGCGCTCCCTGCCCGCCATCGGTGTGGCGGCCGTGGTGCTGCAACTCGTGAACATCCTGCTGCATCTGCTCGGGTTCCCGTTCCAGTTTGCGCTCGTGGCGCCGGCAGCGTTTTGCCAGCTTGCGACCGGGGTCTGGCTGCTGGCGCGGGGATTCGCGCCCGGTAACGGCGTGCCGGCGGCACATGCCCGCTGACGCCATCCGGTCCATGCCGCTCGCCGCCTTGCCATGGCGACGGCTGCGCACCGCCGTCGTGTGCGCACTGGTTGTCAGCCTCCCGCTGACCACTGTCTGGGACTCCGTCTGGTCCCTGTGGTTCTGCGTCGTCTTGCTGGCGGGAGCCGGTACGCTGGTGTTCTCGCTGCTGGAACACTGGCCGCGCCGCTTGCCGCGATGGGTCGCGCGGTGGGCATGGCAGGTGGCCGGTGTCGCACTGGCGATGCCGCTGACCACACTGGCGATCTACCACTGGAACACGGCGGCGGGCGCACCGCCGTTCTGGCTCGATGCCGAGCGGCGCAGCGGCTTCTTCTTCCTGTGCTTCCTGGGCACGCTGGTGGCGCCCTGGCTGGCCCTGGCCGCGCTGGTGCGCCAGAAGGACGCGCTGGCCCGTACGCAGGCGCTGGCCTTCGAACTGGAACGCAGCGAACTGGCGCGCCAGGCGCTCGATGCGCGGCTGCACCTGATGCAGGCACAGGTCGCGCCGCATTTCCTGTTCAATACCCTGGCCAATGTGCAGGCCCTTGTCGATACCGGCTCGCCGCAGGCGCCCGCGTTGCTGCGCAGTTTGACGGCCTATCTGCGCGCCGCCGTGCCACGTCTGCACGATGCGGCTGGCGGTACGCTCGGGCAGGAGCTGGAGCTGGTGCGCGCCTATCTGGAGCTGATGCGCATGCGCATGCCCGACCGGCTTGCGTTCACCTTGCAGGCCGATGCGGCGCTGCAGGACGTGTCCTGCCCGGCGCTGACGCTGCTGACCCTTGTCGAAAACGCGGTACGGCACGGCATCGACCCGTCCGAGGAGGGCGGCACCATCGACGTCAGCGTGCACCGCCGCGGCGCCAATTGCGTGGCGACGGTGCGCGATTCCGGTGTCGGGATGGGTGTCGGGTCTGGCACCGGGCTCGCGACGCTGCGCGAGCGGCTGGCGCTGCAGTTTGGCGACCGTGCGCAGTTGCGGCTGTATGCGGTGACGCCGCACGGCGTGTGCGCCGAGATCGAATTCCCCGTGGGAGGCTGACGATGCCGCGACAACCGACCGCCCTGATCGCCGACGACGAACCGCTCCTGCGTGACGCGCTGGCGCGGCAACTGCAACAGGCATGGCCGGAGCTGGTCATCGTCGCCGAGGCCCGCAACGGGCGCGAGGCTGTCGCGCAATGCGAGGCGCTGCGGCCCGATATCTGTTTTCTGGACGTGCACATGCCCGGCATGTCCGGCGTCGAGGCGGCAGCGCGGATCGGGCGTCGCGCGCACCTCGTCTTCGTTACCGCGTACGACCAGTATGCCGTGCAGGCCTTTGCCCAGGGCGCGCTGGACTACCTCGTCAAGCCGGTCGAGCCGGCACGCCTGGCCGACACGGTGGCGCGCCTGAAGGAACGGCAGCAGCCGGCCGGCGGGGCGGAACTGGAAACGCTGCTGGCGCAGCTGGCCGACCGGCTGCGTGCCCCGGCAGCGGCGGCGACGCTCAACTGGCTCACCGCGCAGGTGGGCACGGCGCTGCGGCTGATCCCCGTGGCGGACATCGACTACCTGCGATCGGACACCAAATACACGGCGGTGGCGTGGCGCGGCGACGACGGCCAGCCGGCCGAAGCTCTGGTGCGCACGCCACTGAAGGACCTGCTGGCGCAGCTCGACGCGGCGCATTTCGTGCAGGTGCACCGCTCCGTCGTCGTCAACCTGCGCGCCGTCAGCCACGTCATCCGCGGCGAGAACGAGACGGCGTCGGTGCACCTGAAACGTCGTCCCGAGGCGTTACCCGTCAGCCGCAACTTCCTGCACGTGTTCCGCCAGATGTAACGTCAGGAACGCTTGCGTTCGTGATTCCACAGCACGTCGCCACCGCCGGCAAAGCGGTTCAACACCCGCGCCAGCACGAACATCAGGTCGGACAGGCGGTTGACGTACTGGCGCGGGTGGTCGTGAATGCTTTCTTCCTTGCCCAGCGTGACGATGGCGCGTTCGGCACGACGGCACACGGTGCGGCACACATGCGCCAGCGACGCGGCGCGCGAGCCGGCCGGCAGGATGAACTCCGTCAGCGCGGGCAGGGTGGCGTTGTACTTCTCCAGCAGCGCGTCGAGCCGCTCGACATGTTCCTCCTTGATCAGCTGATAGCCGGGGATGCACAGCTCCCCGCCCAGGTCGAACAGGTCGTGCTGGATCGCCACCAGCTCGCCCCGCAGCTCGTCCGGCATCGGCTCGCACAGCAGCAGGCCGATGTTCGAATTCAGTTCGTCCACATCGCCCATCGCGTGCACGCGCGTGCTGTCCTTGCCGGTGCGGCTGCCGTCGCCGAGTCCCGTGGTGCCGTTATCCCCGGTGCGGGTGGCGATCTTTGACAGTCGGTTGCCCATGTTTGTCTCCTTGTTTGAACGGTGCGAGGATACGACAATTCGGCAACGCTGGGAAATTGGCCTACAATCGTCGTGACGAAATGACGAGCAGCCGATGACCACTGACCTTTCCAGCCTCGCCGCGCGCCGGCATGAAGTCGCCCAGGCACTGGCTGCCGTGCTGCCGGCCGGCGCCGTGCTGGCGAAGCCCGAGGACACCCGTCCATACGAGTGCGACGGCCTGGCCGCCTACCGGCAGATGCCGCTGGTGGTGGCGCTGCCGCACGACGAGGCGCAGGTGCTGGCCGTGCTGGCCGTGTGCCGCCGGCTGGGCGTGCCGATCGTGCCGCGCGGCGCCGGCACAGGCCTGTCCGGCGGGGCGACACCGATCGCCGAAGGCGTCGTGCTGTCCACGGCACGGCTGAACCGCATCGTGCGGCTGGACGCCACGTCGCGCACCGCCGTCGTGCAGCCGGGCGTGCGCAACCTCGCCATTTCGGAAGCGGCGGCGCCGCATGGTCTTTACTACGCGCCCGACCCGTCGTCGCAGATCGCCTGCACCATCGGCGGCAACGTGGCGGAAAATTCCGGCGGCGTGCATTGCCTGAAGTATGGCCTGACGGTGCACAACGTGCTGCGCGTGCGCGTGGCCACCATCGATGGCGAAATCGTGGAGCTGGGCAGCGAGGCGCCTGACGCACCCGGCCTGGACCTGCTGTCCGTCTTCATCGGCTCGGAAGGCATGCTGAGTATCGTGACGGAAGTGACGGTCAAGCTGGTGCCGAAGGCGATGTGCGCAAGAGTCATCATGGCGTCGTTCGGCGACGTCGTCACGGCCGGCAACGCCGTGGCGCACGTCATCGCCGCCGGCATCATCCCGGCCGGGCTGGAGATGATGGACCGGACATCGGTGCGCATGGTCGAGCCGTTCGTCCAGGCGGGGTACGACCTGGAGGCTGCCGCGATCCTGCTGTGCGAGGCGGACGGCACGGCGGAGGAAGTGGACGACGAGATTGCGCGCATGACAGCCGTGCTGCGCGAGGCTGGCGCCGGCGCCATCGCCGTCTCGACAACGGAAGCGGAACGCCTGCGCTTCTGGTCCGGCCGCAAGAACGCGTTCCCCGCGGCGGGACGCATCTCGCCCGATTACTACTGCATGGACGGCACGATCCCGCGCAAGAACCTGGCGCAGGTGCTGACCGGGATCGCGCAGATGGAAGTGAAATACGGCCTGCGCTGCGCCAACGTCTTCCATGCGGGCGACGGCAACCTGCATCCGCTGATCCTGTTCGATGCGAACCAGCCGGACGAGCTGCATCGGGCGGAGGCATTCGGCGCGGAGATCCTTGCGCTGTGCGTGGCCGTCGGCGGCACCATCACCGGCGAACATGGCGTGGGCATCGAAAAGATCGATTCGATGTGCGTGCAGTTCAGGCCCGCGGAACTGGCCGCGTTCTTCGCGGTGAAAAAAGCGTTCGATCCGGCCATGCTGCTCAATCCCGACAAGGCCATTCCCACGTTGCACCGCTGCGCGGAATTCGGCCGCCTGCGCGTGACGAACGGCGTGCTGCCGCATGCCGGCCTGCCGCGCTTCTGACATGGCCGACACGATCGAACTTTTCCGCGACCGCATCCAGGCTGCCACTGCCGCCGGCACGCCGCTGCGCATCGTCGGCGGGGCGAGCAAGGACTGGTACGGCGGGCCGTTGCAGGGCGAACCGCTCGATACGAGCGGCCACAGCGGCATCGTCGATTACGAGCCGACGGAGCTGGTTGTCACGGTGCGTTGCGGCACGCCGCTGGCGCAGCTGGAAGCGCAGCTGCGCGAGCAGCGCCAGATGCTGGCCTTCGAGCCGCCCCGCTTCGGCGCGGCGTCGACGATCGGCGGCGTCGTCGCCAGCGGCCTGTCCGGGCCGCGCCGCGCCACGGCAGGCGCCGTGCGCGACTTCCTGCTGGGCGCCCAACTGTTGAACGGCAAGGGCGAGCTGCTGAACTTTGGCGGCCAGGTCATGAAGAATGTGGCCGGCTACGACGTGTCACGGCTGCTGGCCGGGTCGATGGGCGTGCTGGGGTTGATCACGCAGGTGTCGCTGAAGGTGCTGCCGCTGCCTCTGGTGGAGACGACCTTGCGCTTCGAGCTGGACGAAATCGCCGCGCTGGCGCGGATGAACGATTGGGGCGGGCAGCCGCTGCCGCTGTCGGCCACGTGCTGGCACGACGGCGTGCTGACGGTCCGGCTGTCCGGCGCGGAACCCGCCGTGGCCGCGGCCACGCGCAAACTGGGCGGCGCCGAAGTCGCGGACGGGCCGGCATTCTGGACGTCGCTGCGCGACCAGACCCACGCATTCTTCGACACGGACACGTT
>Ga0265797_10000777_pt1 | contig 58333 bp, 45 predicted proteins | sample P2T30metagenome_FD_192433 | JGI IMG/M metagenome (GOLD analysis project Ga0265797, IMG submission 192433) | Plant litter microbial communities from East Loma Ridge, Irvine, California - P2 T30 | ecosystem: Environmental > Terrestrial > Plant litter > Unclassified | place: USA: California...
ATGCGATAGGCGAGGGCGGCGCCGGCAATGCCGATGGCCGTGGTGTTCTGCGCCCGGCGCGCCTGGGCGGGCGACGCGGCGGGCGCCTCCTTCAGCGCGACCAGGCCAGCCAGCGCCTTTTGCCAGGCGTCGCGATGGGTCGTCGTGGCGCGGCGCAGCAGGTCGGCCAGGCCGGCGGCCGTGGTGAACACGCGCGGATGCACGCCGCGCAGCTCCGGCTTCAGGGCGGCGGGATGCTGCGCCATCAGCGCCTGCAGCGGATGCGGACCAGGCGTGGGCTTGCCTTCTTTCGGGCCAAGCGCCTCGCGCGAATCCTGCGCCAGCGCGCGATTACCAGCCAGCGCAGGCAAAGCAAGGGCGGCGGCGCCGAGGAAACGGCGCCGTGTGAACGGTGGATGCATGGCGGCTCCTGTCAGTAAAGGGCCAGGCCGCCGTTGACCTGGATGATCTCGCCGCCCAGGAATGCCGCCTTGCCTGACGCCAGGAAGACGACGACGTTGGCGACATCTTCCGGCTGGCCTTCGCGCCGCGCCGGCGTGCGCTCGGCAATGGCCTGGCGGTTGGCGGGCGTATTGAACACGTCGTGGAAGCGCGTGGCGATCAGGCCGGGCGCGACGCCGTTGACGCGGATGCCCAGCGGCCCGACTTCCTTGGCCAGCGCGCGCGTGAAGGTGGCCACTGCCGCCTTGGACGACGCGTAGTGCGCCGAGCCGGGCCCGCCGCCGTCGAAGGCGGCCAGCGACGACATCGTCACGATCGTACCGGCGCCGCGCGGCTCCATCCGTTTCAACGCCGCCTGGCAGATCAGGAACGTGCTGGTGAGGTTCAGGTTCATTGCATCGTTCCACAATGCCAGCGGCATGTCCACGACGCGGCAGCGCTGAATCAGGCCACCGATATTGGCGAACAGCGTGTCGATCTCGCCGATCGCGCTCTCCGCTTCGGCGTAGACCTGTTCGGCCACGGCGGCATCGGTGAGGTCGGCACGGATCGCGTGCGCCTGGCGGCCCAGCGCGCGGATCTGCGCCACCACTTCATCCGCCTCGCCGGCGCTGCTCCAGTAAGTCAGCGCCACGTCCGCGCCGGCCTGCGCCAGCGCCAGCGACGTGGCCTTGCCGATACCCGATGCGCCGCCCGTTACCAGTGCGCGTTTGCCTTGCAGTTCCATGCTTGTCTCCATTCTTGTCATCACAGTCTTATTGAGGGGGTGTTGCGGTGGACGAGCGCACGATCAGCTCGGGCGCGAACAGCGCGCCGTCCGGCTTGTCGTCCGGCGCCAGGATGCGCTGCACCGCGGCGTCGGCCATCGCCTGAATCGGCTGGCGCAACGTCGTCAGCGGCGGGTCGTGCGCGGCGCAGAAGAAAATGTCGTCGATGCCGATCAGCGAGATGTCGGCGGGGATGCGCCGGCCCAGCTGCTTCAGGCCCACGCCGATGCCGATGGCCATCATGTCGTTGATGGCGATGGCCGCCGTGGGGTGCGAGGTCGCGGTAACGATGCGCGCGGCGGCGCTGCGTCCCAGTTCGAACAGGCGCGTGTCGCCGTGCGGGTCGCTGGGGCCGTCGGTGGCGTCCGCGATCACCAGTTCGCCCGCGATGCCCGCCGCCGCCACGGCCTGCTGGAAGCCGCGAATGCGCTCCTGCCGGTTCAAGGTGTAAGGCGGCGGCGTGACGAGGGCGATGGCGCGGTGGCCCAGCGTGACGAGGTGCTGTACCGCCAGCGTGGTGGCCGCCGCGTTGTCCATCGAGATCGTCGCGATGCGGGCATGCGATTCGTCGTTGCGTTTGATGTCGAACGCCACGACGGGGCAGCGCGACGTGACGGCCACCAGGTGCTCGGTGTCGCTCAGCGCGGAGCCCGTGACGATGCCCTTGACGCCATACGCCAGCAGGTCGGCCATGACGGCGCGTTCGCGGTCCGGGTCGCGGAAGGTGCTGAACGTCATGACGTGGCAGCCGTGCCGCGCCGCCGCCGCTTCCACGGCGCAGGCCAGCGCGCCGAAGAACTGGTTGGCCAGCGACGGCACCAGCAGCCCGACCATCGACGCCACGCCCGTTTTCAGCTGGCGCGCGGCGTTGTTGGGCCGGTAGCCCAGCTGCTCGATGGCCTGCTGGATCTTGGCCTGCGTGTCGGGCCGCATCTGGCCCATGCGGTTGTTGAGGAAATTCGAGATGCTGGACGGTGAAACCCCGGCCAGTCGCGCAACATCCTGAATTTTTGGTTCTGTCATGGTGTCCTAGTTAAATGCGGCCGGTCAGAAGTTCACGTCCAGCCGGGCGGTGTAGTAGCGGAATGCGTCGCGCGCCGGTTGCCAGCCGTACGAGCGGATATCGGGTCCCGAGAGCTGCTTGAAGTTCAGGAACGAGCCGACATTGCCGACCGCGTAATGATGGTCGAACAGGTTCTTGACGCCGACGGAAAACTTGTATTTTCCGCCATTGTCGGCGATCGACGCTCCCAGGTCGACGATGCCGTGGCCGGGACGCATCAGGCTCGGGTCCTGGCTGATCGCGCCCTGCACCTTGGCCTGCGCGCGCACGTTGCCGTTGATGGCCAGCTTGTACGGGACCGCCTTGAACGGCAGCGTGTATTCGCCGCCCAGGTTCATCTTCCATTTCGGCGCGTTCGGCATCATGCCGCCGCTGGCGTCGCGCAGGAAGGCGCCCGGTACCAGTTCGTTCGGCACGTTACAGTCCTTCGCGCCGCTGTAGCAGGGGCCCTGTTTCCAGTCGACGACGGTGGCGCGGGTGTAGGCCAGGTTCGCCGTCAGCAGCAGCGCGCGGGTCAGGAGCGCCGTCGCATCGGCCTCGAAGCCCTGCGTCTGCAGTTTCGGAATGCTGTACAACACGCTGGCCTGGCTGCCGTCCGAGAAGCGCTCGGTGGCGGAGGTCTGGTAGTCGCGGAAGCCGGTCTTGAACACGGCGAGGTTCAGGGTGGCGCGGTTGTTCCACAGGTTCGCTTTATAGCCGGCTTCGAAGCTGGTGGCTTCCTCCGGCGCCAGCGGCAGGCGCTTGAACACGTTGACGTTGTTCGCGCCGCTCGTCATGTCATACGCCACGCCCTTGCTGCCGGTGGAGGCGGTGGCGTACACCATCGTCTCCGGCGTCAGCTTGTAGCCGTAACCCAGCTTGCCGGTGACGAAGTTCTCGTGGTGCCGCGGCGCCGTGTAGAGCTGCTCGCCCGTGTGGACGTTGTCCGGTGCCGTCGACGACAGGCTGTCGATGGTGTTGAACATATAGTCGTTCGATTCGCGCGTGAAGCGCAGGCCCGCCGTCAGCGTATGGCGCGGCATGAAATCCCAGCTGCCGTTGGCGTAGATGGCCCGATTCAGGCTGGCGGACGTCGTGTGGTAGTTGGTCCAGTTGGTCTCCTTGACGAACGGATTGCCGCGCATATACCAGCGGTCGATGCTGGTGCGCGCCAGCCACAGGCCGACAACATAGCGCAGCGCGCCGCTGTCGGGGGACGTCAGACGCAGCTCCTGGGTCGACAGCTTCGTGTCCATCGTCCCATTGATCATCGGCGGTTCGGCGATCCGGGACGGCTTGCCGGAGTGATCGAGCTGGTAGTAAGTCGAGATCAGGTCGATGTTGTCGTTGTCGCGAAAATCGTTCGAGCGGTTCTTGTCCACGGAAGTGATCGACGTGAGCGCATGGCCGGCCAGTGGCGACGCGTCGGGGAACTGGTAGTTGATGCGCACGCCGAGGCCGCGGTCGGTGGCGTCCAGGCCCGTGGGCGAGTCGTTGCGGATCGTCGTGTTGAACGGACTGACCTTAATGCCGCGCAGGACCTCCGTATTCGACAGGGCGCGGTAGTTCTTGCTGTACAGGTAGCCCACGCCCGGTCCGATCGACGTGATGGCGGCCGTGTTGCCGGTCCTGAGCGCATGGTCGTAGCGGGGCGCGATCTGCACGTCGAGATCCGGCGTGACCTGCCACTGCACCTTGGCGAAGAACGTCTTGCCACCCGAGCCGTTTTGCATGCTGTCGGTGGTCAGGTTGTGCAGCAGCCCGGGGAAATCGGTCTTGCTGGCGAACAGGCGCACGCCGACCGTGTCGGAGACCCTGCCGCTGACGGAGGCGGCCACGCGGTATTCGTCGTCGCTGCTGCGAAACAGCGACAGCTTGCCCTTCATCGGACCTGCGCCGATCGGCTTCGTCGTGATGACGACCGCGCCGGCAATGGCGCTCTTGCCGAACATCGTGCTTTGCGGGCCTTTCAGCACCTCCACGCGCGCCACGTCGGACTGGTCGCGAAACGCCTGCTGCGCCTGGGCATACGGCATGTCGTCGACGATGATCGCCACGTCGCCTTCGATGCCGATATTGTTCGACGTGGTGCCGATGCCGCGCATATTGATGCTGTTGGTGCCGACCTGCGTGCCGGTCGAAATCGTCAGCGCCGGCGACAAGTTGACGATATCGTCGAACTCGCGCACGTTGTTGCGGGTCAGCGCCTCCTCGGTCAGCACCGAGATCGACATCGGCACGTCCTCGAGCTTTTCAATACGACGGTTGGCCGATACGACGACCTTTTCGAGCTGTGGTGCCTCGGTGGCTGCCGGCGCCTGCTGCGCACTTACGGGCAGGGCGATCAGGAAAGCGGCCACCGCGGCGGCGATGGGTTTGAGCGGCAACGAAAGTTCGCTGCGCTGCGGGTTGACTGCCATGGTTGTCTCCACAAATTCTGTTTTTAGTTGTGCCACGGACTGCTGATGTTGCGATGGAACGTTCTACTGTATCGTTGCAGTAGCGGTTCGCGGAAAGCCTTTTGTTAAAAGCTTTTTGGATGAGTTGAAGTGATTTCCCGAAGGCTCCCGGGATCATATAACCAGCACGCATCACCGCTTTTCATCAAGCCTTACCATCACTAAATCGTTTTACTGCAACGTTTTAGTAGGATGATCCCGGCCGTCTTCGCTGTCAACCATTTTTTTGTACACGCGGATGGCCGCCGGTGCGGCGTGCGCCGGTCAAACCTGTCGGCTGGGGCGGCGCCCACGGATGAGCGTTGCGTCGTCACATACCGATTTCGGTATCGCGCAGCGTCAAAATATGATTGGCGCTCAGGCGGCTACTGTCGTAGATTGTCCTTTCTCATCGGACATCCGCCGCCGGCCCGCCTGTTTCAGGGCGAAGTCGGCGAGCCGCCGAAGCGCCACAGAGCGCCGCCATATTTGCTGACTGATCCGCGCGCCCAAGGCGCATGCGCCGCCACGGCCATCGGCACAGGCAACAAACAGTCGACACCGCTCGAGCGGTGCGCCGGAGACACGATGAGCGCAGCACGCCGCGCAGCCTTCCGGGTTGCGCAGATTCCCCCACCGTCGCCATCGAGGTCTGGACCCTGCATACGCCCGGTTTCGCCCCCGGGCCGTGTTCAATGTGTTCGTCTTCGCGCAAGTCCGTCAGGACAGCCGCCCGCCACCTTGCCTTCCCCGCCTTGCACCATCCGCCTTCCGGCCAACCGCACAGACGGTGCCGCCCACGACAACAAGGAGACACCATGCACACTTCACTGCAACGAACCCTGATCCACCTTGCCGGCGCAGGCACCTGTGTTGCGCTGGCGACGCCCGGCCATGCGCAGCAGGCAGCGCCCGCGACGCCAGCGCAGGAAGCCACGGCGCAGACCCCGGCCACCAATACCGTCGTGGTGTCCGGCTCGCGCATCGCCGCGCGCGGCTTCACGCAGCCGACGCCGACGACCAGCCTGACCAGCGCCGACCTGGAAAAGGCGGCCAAGCCGAACCTGTTCGATTCGCTGGTGGAACTGCCGGCCCTGCAGGGCAGCACGGGCCGCACCACCAACACCTTCAGCACCTCCAGCGGCATCCAGGGATTGTCGTCGCTGTCGTTGCGCGGCCTCGGTACCTTGCGGACGCTGACCTTACTCGACGGCCAGCGCGTCGTCGGCGCCAACGTGACCGGCGTGACGGACGTCAGCCAGTTCCCGCAGCTGCTGGTCAAAAGGGTCGACGTGGTGACGGGCGGCGCGTCGGCCTCGTACGGTTCGGACGCCATCGGCGGCGTCGTCAACTTCATCACTGACAAGAAGTTCAAGGGCGTCAAGGTCAACGTCGAAGGCGGCATGACGAAGTACCACGACGACAAGAACGGCACGCTGCAGGGCGCCTGGGGCGGGGGATTCCTGAACGATCGCCTGCACGTGACGGTGTCCGGCGAATTCACGAAGCAGAACGGCATCGATTCGCCCGGGTTCGGCGAAGTGGGGCCGAACGGGCGCACCTGGTACAACAATCCCGCGCTGCAGGAGTCCACGCCGGCGATGCAGGCGGCCGGCGCGCCGCGCTACCGCAGCATCATTCATGCGCAGCATATCCAGTACGCGAAATACGGCCTGGTCACGGCCGGTCCGCTGCGGGGCACGGCGTTCGGTCCTGGCGGCACGCCTTATCCGTTCGCCTACGGCACCGACTGCGTGGGCAATTTCTGTATCGGCGGCGACCGTTCCGGCAGCGTGGGGGCGGGTACCAACCTGGCGATGAATTTCAAGCGCCAGGTGGCGTACAGCCGCATCTCATGGAACCTGGACGCCGACAATGAAATCTACGTCACCGGCAACTGGGCCCAGGTCAAGTCGGCGTTTTCACCCAATCCCGGCGCGGCCAAGCAGGGCAACCTGGCCATCCGCTGCGACAACGCCTTCCTGCCCGCGTCGGTCGCGGCGGGTTGCGCAGCGGGCTACCCAAACGGCACCATGCCGGTCGGTACCGCCAACGGCGAATTCCCCGCCAACATCAACGTGCATCCGACCCGTACGCAGCGCCGCGCGGTCCTCGGCGCGGACGGCCGCTTCAAGTTGTTCGGCAAGGACTGGTCATACGACGCGTACGCCGAGCATGGCGAAAACACGACGGTCATCCGCGTGCGCGACATCACGCTCAACCCGCGCTACAACTTCGCCATCGACGCGGTGCGCGACGCGGCCGGCAATATCGCCTGCCGCAACGAAGCGGCGCGCGCCGCGGGCTGCCGGCCCGTGAATATCTTCGGCGACGTGCCGATCGACCCGGCCGGCTGGCGCTATATCGCGCCGGCGGAAGGGCCGCTGCAGCACACGGAGTCGAAGCAGAACGTCGCCAGCGTCAACATCAATGGCGAGGTGGCGCAGGGCTGGGCCGGGCCCATCGCGCTGGCCTTCGGCGCCGAGTACCGGCGCGAGGTCTACGCCGTGTTCGGCGACCCTTACGGCGCGGGCGTAAGCGACGTGTCGCCGTACAGCGCCAGCCATCCGCAGGATCCCACGCTGTCGGCCAGCGGCGACAACTGGTTCGCCGGGAACTACCACAACGGCCGCGGCGCATTCAATGTGAAGGAAACATACGTGGAGCTGAACGTCCCGTTCCTGAAGTCGGCCACGTGGGGCGAAGCGAACCTGAACGTGGCGGACCGCGAGGAAAAGTACAGCACCGCCGGCCACGCCCGCGCGTGGAAACTGGGCGCCACGTGGAAGACGCCCGTCGACGGCCTGCGCCTGCGCGCCGTCAGTTCGAAGGACGTGCGCGCGCCCAATCTGTCGGAACTGTATGCGGCCATGACGGTGACGAACCAGGCCGTCAACAATGCCCAGGGCGCGTCGGTGCAGGTCCAGCAGCGCAATGTCGGCAACCCGGCGCTGAAGCCGGAGAACGCCCGCAACAATTCGTTTGGCGTCGTGCTGAGCCAGCCCACGTGGGCACGTGGCTTCAACCTGTCGATCGACTACTACGATATCAAGGTCAAGAACGTCATCAATACGCTGAACCCGCAGCAGGAGGTCGACCTGTGCCTCGGTGGCAACCAGGAAGTCTGCGCCGCCGTCTCGATCGACGGCCCCGCGGGCACGAACTATGTGCTGGCCCAAAGCTTCAACTTCGCTTCGCTGCATACCCGCGGCGTCGACTTCGAGGCCGCCTACCGCCTCAGCCTGGGCGGCTACGGCTGGCCGGGCAGCGTGACGCTCCGCGGCCTGGCAACCCGCACGATCCATTCGGTGTCCGACCCGGGGGTGCCGGGGACGACACCCACCGAAGGGGCGGGCAACATGACGATGGCGACGCCGAAATGGAAGGCGCTGCTGCAGCAGTCGTGGGACAGCGACAGGTTCAGCCTGAGCCTGACGGAGCGCTGGATCAGCGCCGGCGTCTTCAACAACGAATACATCGAATGCCGCAGTGCGTGCCCGCTGCCGACCGCGGCGCATCCGACGATTTTCGACAACCACATGCCGGGCGCCGTCTACATCGACGTAGGCGGCAGCTGGAACGTGACGAAAGGGGTGACGGCGTACTTCAAGGTCGACAACCTGGCCGACCGCGATCCGGTCCTGGTGCCCCAGACGAACCTGAGCCTGGCCCTCAACCCCGCCGTCTACGATGCGCTGGGCCGCACCTACCGCCTGGGTGTGCGCATGACGTACTGAGGCCGGTCCCGCGCGGTCGGCAGCATATGCGGCTGCCGCCGCGCGGGGAGGTCCCGGGGCACGGCGCGGCACGCCACTGTCGGCTTCACGCCCGGGGGGCGCGTTTTGTGGTTAAATCCGCTCTTTACCCGAGCCGCCCGTGAACTACGCCGTTACCGCCACCTGCGTCATCGCACTGCTTCATTTCGGCCGCCCCGTGCTGCAGCCGATCGTCCTGGCGCTGATGCTCAGTCTGGCGGTGGCGCCGTTGATCCGGGCGATGGCGCTGGCCGGGCTGTCGCGGGTGCATGCGACGCTGGGCACGCTGGCGCTCGTGTGCACCGCGCTGGTGGCCGGCTGCACGCTGCTGGGGGCGCAGCTGCTGACGCTGTCCGACGACCTGCCGCAGTACCGCGGCGAGATCGTGGCCAAGCTGAAGGACGTGCAGAGTCTCGCCGAGCGCCAGCCGCTGGCCCGCTTCCCCGTCGACCTGCTGGACGGCGAACCGTTTGCCGCGCCGGGCGCGGGGTCCGGGCCGGCGCCCAGTGTGGAAGACCCGCGGCCGATTCCCGTTGAAATCCGCGAGCACACGTCGGCCACGGACACGCTGACGAAGCTCGTTGCCGCCGTCTCCGGCCCGCTGGGCGAGGCGGGCCTGGTCTTCGTGCTGCTGGTGTTCATCCTCCTCGACAGCGAAAACCTGCGCGAGCGCATCCTGCGACTCACGGGCCAGCGCGCCGTCAGCCGCACGATCAAGGGGCTGGAAGACGCGGCGACGGGCGTGTCGCGCTTTTTCTTTTCGCAGTTCCTCGTCAACCTGGTATTCGGCGCCGTGCTGGCGACGTTGCTGTGGGTGCTGGGGCTGCCCCACGCGGCATTGCTGGGGGTGTTGTGCGCGCTGCTGCGCTTCGTGCCGTATATCGGCGCGCTGATCGCCGCCAGCGGCATCGCGGTGTTTGCCGCCGCTTCCGGCCCCGGCTGGGCGCTCGCGATCTACGCGGTGCTGCTGTTCGGCGTGCTGGAGCTGGTGCTGGCCAACGTCGTCGAGCCGCGTGTGTATGGCCACAGCTCCGGCATGTCGCCGCTGGCCGTCATCGTTTCGGCGCTGTTCTGGAGCGCGCTGTGGGGGCCGGTGGGCCTGCTGCTGTCGACACCACTGACGCTGTGCATCGTCGTGGCCGGGCGCTATATCCGCGCGCTGGAACCCGTCAGCATCCTGCTGGCCGAGGCGCCGGATGCCAGCGAGGCGCAGCGCTTCTACCATCGCCTGCTGGGCGGGGAGGCCGCCGCGATCATCCAGGATGCGCGCGTCTTCCTGCGCAAGTTCACGCTGGCGCGCTATTGCGACCAGGTGCTGCTGCCCGGCGTCGAGCTGGCGGTGGCCGACCTGCGCAGCGACACGGCGGAAGCGGGCCAGCAGCAGCGCCTGCGCGCGACGATCGCACTGGTCACCGAAACGCTGGGCCAGCGCACGGCGCCCGCCCGCTCGCACCGGCGCCAGGTGTCCATGCTCAACGAGAGCATCGGTGCGCACCTGCGCCACGCACGCGAGGATCGGCTGGGCCGCTGGCAGGGGTCGCTGGAAGTGCCGGAACGCTCGATCGTGCTGTGCGCCAGCCTGCCCACGGTGCGCGAGGAATTCCTGTGCGAGCTGCTCGTCATCAGCCTGCGCGAGGCGGGCATCGACGCGCGCAGCTTCGTGCTGGGGGAGAGCGACGACGAGGCGCCCGATGCCGAGCACCTGGTGTCGACGGTGTTTGTCGTCTATCCCGTCGAGAGCACGCCCGAGGCCTGGTGCGACGCGGTCGCGGACGTGCGCGAGGCGCTGCCCGAAGCGCCGCTGGTGACGATCGCGCCGCGCGAACAGGCCGACCCGCGCCCGGTGGCGCAGCGGGTGGATCTGGTGCTCAAATCGTTCGAGGAGGCGCTGGCGTTCGTTACGCCCGTCAAGGCGGCGGCAAGCGGCAGCTGACCCTCCCGGAGGATGCCCGTGCGGGCGATCCGCACTATACTCGAGCGGCTTCGGCCCTGTTTCCGTCCAACCTACGCCCGCCCGCATGCACGACCTCTTGAACACCCCCATCGTCTTTCTTCTTACCGCCGTCGTGCTGGTGCCGCTGGCACAGCGGGCCGGCCTCGGCTCCGTGCTCGGCTACCTGATCGGCGGCGCCATCGTCGGTCCGTCCGGTTTTGCGCTGATCCACGGCGTAGACGTCATCGGCCACATCGCCGAGATCGGCGTCGTGCTGATGCTGTTCCTGATCGGGCTGGAGCTGCAGCCGGCCAAGCTGATCTCCATGCGCGCCCTGGTGCTGGGCGGCGGGGCGCTGCAGATGACCGCATGCAGCGCCGTGCTGGGCGCGGCCGGCTGGCTGCTGGGACTGCCGCCGCTGGGCGCGGCGGTGGCGGGCATCGCGCTGGCGCTGTCGTCCACGGCGATCGCGGTGCAGACGATGGGCGAGCGCCACTTCGGCAACACGCCGGCGGGCAAGGCCGCCTTCGCGATCCTGCTGTTCCAGGACATGGCCGCCATTCCGCTGCTGGTGGCGATCCCGCTGCTGGGCGGCGCGGGCACGGCAACGGCCACGTTCGACTGGCCGCTGGCGCTGGGGGCGATCGCTTGCGTGCTCGTTCTCGGCAAATACGCGATGCGACCGGCGCTGCGGCTGATCGCGCGCACGAAGATGCGCGAGATCTTCACGGCGTTCGCGCTGCTGCTGGTGCTGGCCATCGCGCAGCTGATGACGCTGGCCCACTTGTCGATGGGCCTGGGTGCGTTCCTGGCGGGCGTGCTGCTGGCCGGGTCGGAGTACCGCAAGGCGCTGGAGACGGACCTGGAGCCGTTCAAGGGCCTGCTGCTGGGGTTGTTCTTCACGTCCGTCGGCATGTCCGTCAACCTGGATTTGCTGACGGAGGCGCCGCTCCGCATTGCCGCGCTGACGGTGGCCTACGTGCTGCTGAAGATGGCGATGCTGGCGCTGGCGTCGCGCTGGCTGAAGATGCCGGCCATCCAGCGCTGGCCGTTTGCCGCGCTGCTGGCACAGGGCAGCGAGTTTGCTTTCGTCGTGTTCGCCGTGGCGCGGGAGGCGCGTGTGCTGCCCGCGGCGTGGAACGAGACGCTGGTGCTGGTCGTCACCGTCTCGATGGCGCTGACGCCGCTGGCTGTCATTGCGGCGGAGCGCTACAGCAGCTGGCGCCACGCCGCGCCCGAGCGTCCGGCCGACACGATCGAACCGGAGGGCGCCCGCGTCATTATCGCCGGCTTCGGCCGGGTGGGGCAGATCGCCGGCCGCATGCTGGCCGCGTCGGGCATTCGCATGACGGTGCTCGACAACGATCCCGACCTGATCGACATGCTGCGCCGTTACGGCATGCGCGTGTTCTACGGCGACGCCACACGCCTGGACCTTCTGCATGCCGCGCAAGCCGACCAGGCGATCCTGCTGATCAACGCTATCGACGATGTCGAGACGAGCCTGCGATTGACGGAAATGGCACGCACCCATTTCCCGCAACTGAAGATCGTCAGCCGGGCGCGCAACGTGACGCACCTGTTCGAGCTGCGCGAGCGGGGCGCGGACGTGGTCGAGCGCGAGACGTTCGAGGCGGCGCTGCTGATCGGCCAGCGCGCGCTGCAGCAGCTGGGCATCGACTCCGCCACGGCGGAACAGGCGCGCGGCGCGTTCCGCGAGCACAATCTGGGCACCCTGGAGTCGCTGTTCCCGCACTTTCGCGACGAAGCGCAGCGCATCTCCTCCGCGCAAAAGGCCCGCGAGGAACTGGCGCAGTCGCTCGAATACGACCGCATCCGGCTGCAGTTGCAGGAGCGCGAGGCGCCCTGAGCCCGGTCAGCCGGCTTTCCGCTCCGGGGTCGCGTCGCGTTCATCCGCGCGCCACAGCGGTATGACGATGGTCGCAGTGGAAGGTTGCCTGCGGTCGGCGCACAGCGTCCCGGCCAGTTCGTTCGAGATGGCGCGTGACAGCGCCTGCACGATCTCGTGGCGCTTGCGCGCGGCGGAACGCTTGTGCGACGGGACCAGCGACAGGTCGGGCGCCGTCACCGCCGTGCAGGGCATCTCGAAGTCGCCGTCGGGACGGCGCAGCGCGCCGCATTCCAGCCAGAAGGTGTCGTAGTCCGCATGCACCTTGCCCTGCTTCTGCGAGCGGCGCACGGTGCGGTTCTCGTTGCCGACGAGGCGCACCGCCGAGCAGCCGGTGGCATAGCCGATCACGTTGACCAGCGTGACCAGCAGGCGTTTCGGCCGCAGGCCGTGCAGGTCGCGCGTTACCGTGCGAATGAGGTCCAGTCCCGTCGCCATCCGCGGCCCCTGCAGGCAGCCCACGCCGACGAAGTCGCCGCGCAGCTCGCGCAAGAACGAGAACGCCGTCGAGTAGACCAACTGGTCTTCGCGGTACAGCTGCAATACCAGTTCGCCTTCGCGCTCCATCGGTTCGACGGCACGCAGTTCGACCCGGTAGAGGGCGCCGGACTTGCCGGATACCTGCGCCAGCGTTGAGCCAAGGCGTGCGGCGCGCAACGTCAGCGCCCCCAGGCCGCGGCGGAGGATGAAATCGTAATGCGCCTGCAGCAGCGCCACGCGCTCGGCCGGCGTCAGCGTGTTGGTCAGGTAGGGCCGGTGGATCTTGACGATCAACCGCGGGCGCGCGGCGGCCAGCGCCTGCAGCAGCGGCTGCGCGTTGATCGCCGCCAGCCAGTCGCGCGTGACGTCGCCGTGCCACCGGGCGCGCAGCAGCAGCTTGCCCAGCTCGCGCCAGCGTGCCGCGCCGGAAAAACCGTTCGCCCCGGTCCTCACGGTGACGGGGGCCGGTCCGGCGCAGGGGGCGGCTGGATTCGGGCCCCGACCCCGGACCGGGTTCCCGGCGCTGCCATCGAGCGGGGCACCCGCCGGCGCGCCGCGTCGCTGAAAGTTCTCGATCATGTTCACGTTCCATGGTTCAGAAACCGGGCGGCGATCGCCCGGACGGAACGCAGAATACGTGGCCAACGTTGGCATTACGTGAGGGGCTGATGAAGATTGCATGAAGGTCATGGCTGGCGCGGGCGGATAAAAAATTTATTGCCGAGCCTCAAGATTTAACAATCCGCGCCGAAAACAGCCTTCGTGCCCATCACTATTGTCGCTCCCATCATGCTTAGCAAAACATCCACGCGGTTGCGTTACTCCCTTCTGGCTTGCGGCTTCTTCGCGCTGCTGCTGATTGCCACCTTCGTTGTCATGCGGCTGTTCGTCGCGCCCGACCTGGCGCGGCTGGAGGGCCGGCTGATCGCCGACCAGGCCGCCGAGATCGGCACCCGCGTCAGCGAACAGCTGCGCAAGGTCGAGGCGCAGCAGCGCAGCGTGACGCAGACGGTGGCGCTGCTCGACAGCGACCAGATCGACCAGCTGCAGCCCGGCCTCGTCGACCAGTACGGCGACCCGAACGTGTTCGGCGGCGGCATCTGGCCGCTGCCGAACAAGCGCGAGCAGGGCCGCGAAAAGTTCAGCACGTTCTTTGCGCGCGATGCCGCGACGAAGCAGCTGGTCGTCAACACCCACTGGAATTCGCCGGAGTCGCTGAAGTACTGGGAGCAGCCGTGGTACGAGAACGGCAAGACGGCCGCCAAGGGCCACTGCAACTGGGCCAAGGCCTACCAGGACGACGCCAGCCCGCAGCCGCGCACCAACTGCGCGATGCCGATCTATAAAGGCAGCGAGCTGTATGGCGTGTCCACCATCGACGTCACGCTGGGCTTCTTCAACGAGCTCGTGGCCGACATGGAAAAGAAGATCGGCGGCCAGATCCTGATCGTCGAAGGCGACGGCAAGATCGTCAGCAACAGCACCCGCATCGACGGCAATATCGTCCTGAAGAACGTGGCGGACCTGGCGGCATCGTCGCCGATGGCCGCTGAAATCAAGACGCTGCTGGCGCAGGTGCGCGACGGCGCGCCGGTCGAGGGTTCATATCGCACGCCGGACGGCCCGCAGACGCTGTTCCTGAAGGCGATCCCGGGCAGCCCGTGGTTCATCGCCACCGGTATTCCATCGAGCATGCTGGCGACGAACAGCGACCGCATCATGATGAAGCTGGCCGCGATCCAGGTGCCCATGGGCGTGCTGCTGCTGGTTGCCGTGGTCAGCGCGATCGGCATGTTCATGCGCCGCCTGGCGACGCTGAAGGCCAGCATCGACGAACTGGATGCCGGCGAAGCGGACCTGACCCGGCGCCTGCCGGAAACGGGCGGCCAGGAATTCGCCGCCGTGGCGCGCAGCTTCAACAGCTTCATCGCCCGCCTGCAGGACATCGTGCGCCAGGTCGCCACGGGGTCGGCGTCGATCAGCGCGGCCTCCGAGGAAATCTCCAGCGGCAACCGCGACCTGTCGGCACGCACCGAAGCCCAGGCGGCGTCGCTGGAAGAGACGGCGGCATCGATGGAGGAAATCACCGGCACCGTGAAGCAGACGGCCGACAACGCCGACCGCGCCAACCTGCTGGCAAGCCAGGCGTCCGACGTCGCCACCCGCGGCGGCAACGTGATCGGCGACGTCGTGCAGAAGATGCACTCGATCAGTGACGCGTCGAAGAAGATCGTCGACATCACCAGCGTCATCGACGGTATCGCGTTTCAGACCAATATCCTGGCGCTGAACGCCGCAGTGGAAGCGGCCCGCGCCGGCGAGCAGGGACGCGGCTTCGCGGTGGTTGCAGGCGAAGTGCGCAACCTGGCGCAGCGCGCGGCCGCAGCGGCCAAGGAAATCAAGGCGCTGATCGAGGACTCGAACAGCGAAGTCAACGCGGGCGCCGAGCTGGTGGAGCAGGCGGGTGCCACGATGAACGAGATCATCGCGACGACGGCCAACGTGGCCACGATCATCAACGAGATCCTGACGGCCAGCCAGGAGCAGAGCCTGGGCATCGAGCAGGTCAATCAGACGGTCACGCAGCTCGACGCCGGCACGCAGCAGAACGCGGCGCTGGTCGAGCAGGTGGCCGCCAGCGCCGAGTCGATGCAGCAGCAGGCGCACATGCTGCACTCACTGGTGGGGTCGTTCCGGCTGTGAGGCGGGCACGCACTGTCGTGCGTGACTGACCAGGGCAGTACTGCCGGCCGGTGCTATCGGCCGGCGGGTTCCCTGGCCGGCTCGAAATAAATCAGGTCCGACCCTGGAAACAGGGGAATGTCGTGCGCCGCGCACCACGCTTCCAGCTGGTCGTGAAAAGACTGCCACAGCGGCGCGGCCCATGCCGGAGCACGTCGCTCCCATGCCTCCCGGCTGGGGGCGTTGACGGTGTCCACGCCCATCGTCATGTCCACCACGGCGCACCCCAGCGCGCATTCGCACGCCAGTTCTTCTTTCCAGCGCGGGCGAAATTCGAATCTGATTGCGGTTGTCATCGGTCTTTCCATCCTCGGATCGTTCAAAGCAGCTTCGTACCTGGCGGCACGGGCCTGTCGGGCACGCACAGTGCCACCTCGCCCCGCTCGTTATGGAAGCCCGTCACCAGGCATTCGGACATGATCGGACCGATCTGCTTCCTGGGGAAATTCACCACGGCCACCACCTGTTTGCCGACCAGCTCCGCGGGGGTATAAAGGTCAGTGATCTGCGCGCTCGATTTCCGGATGCCGATCTCCGCGCCGAAATCCACCTGCAATTTATACGCGGGCTTGCGCGCTTCGGGGAACGGCTCGGCGGCGGCGATCACACCGACCCGCAGTTCCACCTTCGTGAATTCATCCCAGCCGATTTCCTGCATCGGTTTCCTCCGTTGGTCAATTCGTTGTATGCCAGGCCGGGCGTCGGCCTGGGCGTTTACTTTGGCCGATTCACGCCAGGCGGAGCGCGTCCGCGAGCTGGCCGTAGTAGCGCGCGATGAGCTTGTCGCCGTCGGTTGGCGAGAAGACGTACAGCCGCATCAGTCCCTCGAAGACCAGCGACAGCCGCGCGGCCACGGCCTCGGGGTCGAGGTCGGCGGGAATGCGGTCCGACTGCTGGGCCGCGCGGATGCCGCGGTCGACGTTGGCCAGCAGCCCCGTTTCCGCATTGCGCAGGAGATCGGCGACGTGGGGGTTGCGTGCCCCTTCGCTGGCGATCTCCGCGCGCAGCACCGCCACCGCGTGCCCTTGCGGCGTCAGGAAGATGTCGGCCAGCACGTCGCGGATCGCCACCGGGCTGAAATCGGTGTTCCAGAAGCGTGTAATCATCTGGTGATGGCGTTCCAGGTCCACTTCGATCAGCGCCACGATCAGCGCTTCCTTGCTGGGAAAGTACTGGTAGATATTGGCCGTGCTGACCCCCGCGGCCGCGCTGATTTCGGCAATGGACGCGGCGTGAAAGCCCCGCTGCAGGAAACAGGCACGGGCGCCATCGAGGATCTGCGCGGTGCGTTCGCCGCGCGCCTGTTCGTTCACGGGGCGGCCGCGCGCGGTCCTGGTCGTTGTGTTTTTCATGCGCAAATTATATAAAGGAACGTCCACTCCGGGCAAAACCGCGGCGGCAATCCGGCTGCGCAGCCCCGGTGACATGCGCAGCCGTGGAACTCAGGCGGCGACGGGCGGCGCCTCGACCGACGCGTACACCTTGATTTCCTGGAACTGCTCGATCGCGCGCGGGCCGCACAGGACGCCGATGCCGCTCTGCTTGAAGCCGCTCTGTTCGAAATGCTCGGACATGACGCCCCAGCAGTTCATCCAGATATGGCCCGCCTGGATCGCCTTGCCCACGCGCCGGCAGCGCGCCGTATCGCCGGAGAAGACGGACGCGGCAAGGCCATATGGCGTCGCGTTGGCGAGCGCGATGGCGTCGGCCTCGTCGTCGAACACTTCGAACGTCTGGACCGGGCCGAACACCTCGTTCTGGACGATCCACGCATCGGGCGACGCGACTTCGACCAGGCTTGGCCGGTAGAACGCGCCGGCCGCCAGCGGACCTTCCGTTACCGGGCCGCCCCGAACCAGGACCGTGCCGTAGCCGGTCGCCTCGGCCACGATCGCGTCGACGCGCTGCACGCTGGCCTTGTCGATCAGCGGGCCCAGTTGCGCATCAGGGTCGTCGCTCTCGCCCAGCCGCACGTTGGCGTAAGCGTCGACCAGGGCCTGGCGCAGGGCGTCGGCCATGCCGCGCTGGACCAGCACACGTGCGCCGGTGCAGCAGAACTGGCCGTTCATCACGACGAGGGACATGACGATCTGCGGCACGACGGCGGCCAGGTCCGCGTCGTCGAAGACCACCAGCGGCGCTTTGCCGCCCAGCTCCAGGTTCAGGCGCTTCAGCGTGCTTGCGCCGTTGGCGGCAATCATGCGGCCGACCCGGGTGCTGCCCGTGTAGCTGATCATGTTGACGTCGCCCGACTCGACCAGCATCGCGGCGCCGTCGCTGCCGCTTTCGGTGATCGTGTTCAGGACGCCGGGCGGCAGCGACGGGGTGGCCGCAATCGCCTCGGCCAGCAGTGCGTTGGCCAGGGCCGTCTGGTGCGGCAGCTTCAGCACCACGGCGCAACCGGCAGCCAGCGCCGGGCCGACGGCCCGGATCGACAGGATGACCGGCGAATTCCATGGCGAGATCACGCCAACGACTCCGATCGGCTCCGCGTCAGAGACGAAATGCAGGCCGGGTGCGGCTTGCATGGCGCGGCCGCCCGTCTGCAGCAGGGCAGTGGCGGCGGCATGACGCAGCCAGTCCACGCTTGCCTGCAGCTCCCATTGCGTCTGCGCCAGCAGCTTGCCGCCTTCGCGCGCCAGCATCAGCGCCAGGGCGTCCGACCGTTGCGCCACGGCGTCGGCCAGTTCGTGCAGGACGCGTGAGCGCAGCGAGCGGTCGGTGGACCACGTGGTCGTATCGAATGCCGTGCGGGCGGCCGCGATCGCCTGCCGTGCCTCATCCGGGCCGATATCCAGGTAGTTGCCCAGCTTGCGGCCGTTGGATGGGCTGACGGCTTCGCGCAGCGTGCCGCCGTCGCTCCAGGCGCCGTTGATCCAGTTTCGTGCAGGTTCCGTCATTGTCGAGCATTCCATGATGTTTCCTTTCAGTGCATTCCCGTCGGTTGGTCGATCCAGGCGCGCTGCGGGGCGGTCGCGCATGGCCGCATTGCGCCGAATGCAGCATTGCTGCGGTTTTCCGTCCGGCTTGAATATAAGTATGAGCGCTCGTTTATGTAATTACAAGCGGTTTTTTTTCGCGCTATTCCGCGCGGTTGGTTCCGCTGTGCCGTTGCGGCTGGGCGAAGGCATGGCCCGCCGTCCGCTTCGAACGGGGCGGCGAATATTCCTGGGTGCTGTGTGGTGCGTGGCGATTGGGAACGCCGTAGCGTGCTTCGGGGCTGGGTGAAGCGGGCCGCCACGTCCGGCTGGCGCTCGGGGCTTCAGGTCGACGCCATTCAGCTTGCACCAGCGCAGCAGTATGCCGTCCTCGCGTGCGATTTCGGCAGTGTATCGGTCGCGCAGGCCGCCTGCAGGTCCTTGGTCACCCTCGACCTGGTTTCCTCATCGCTGGCCTGCGCCGGTGTTTGCGTAAATGCGGGGTCCTGCATGACGATGCAGATTGCGCGGCATAGTTCGTAGTAATTCCAGCCGGTTTCCCGCATCTTGCTGCGGATGTCTATGGCCGCCGTCAATGCCTGTTCCGCTTCCGCGTACCTGGGGAACTGCTGTCCTTCAACGCATAACCAAGCTGGCCGTGGTTCTGGTGGTACTTGCGGTTCTGGTCGGCGGTAATCAGCGCCTCGAATACCGGGATCGTCAGTTCCGTCGTGGCTTGCTGCCGGCTTCGCTCCAGTTGTGCCGACGTTGATCGCCGGCACGGTAGAAAGCCTGTGCCCGGACAGGGTCCGAAGCCGTAATGAGGGCGTCCGTCAGCTCAGCCAGGGCAGGGGGCGAACGATCCGGCTGCGGGCGCAGCTGCCGCTCCACCATTTCCAGCGCCCGTGCGTCCTGCGCGGCCTTCCTCTCCAACTCGTCCATCACCGCGACGACGCCCCCAACGAAGAAGACGGTCAGATAGCGCAGTGCCCGGCGGCTTTCCGGGCTGTTCTCGTCGTGCATGTCGGCCTTCAGGCGAAGTTCGTTCATGGTACGGTGAACGCACAGGGCAGAGGTGGGCGAAATACAAGGTAAGCTGGCCGCGCACGAAGTGGCGCACAGCACGGGCAAAGGGGGATGGACGCTTTGAACGCTGGCGTCAGCTCTGGGCCGACCGGCGCAGGGCGGGCATGACGTCCTGCAGCCGCGCTACCTCCCACGTCGGCACTGCCTGCGTGGCATTCGGCAGCCCGTGCGGATTGAACCAGCAGCTCTCGATGCCGAAGCGGTTCGCGCCGAGGATGTCGGCATCCAGACGGTCGCCGACGATCACCGTCTCGCCCGGCGCGAACGCACGCGCCATCCGGACGGTGTAGTCGAAGAACCGGGTGTCCGGCTTGGCGTGGCCACACGCTTCGGACGTGGCGATGAACGACACGTGCGCATGCAACGGCGAACTGGCGATGCGGCGGTGCTGGATAGCCTCGACGCCGTTGGTGATGATGCCGACCTCGCCGATTCCCGCCAGCGTTTCGCACAACTGCGCCGCACCGTCGACCAGTACGACGGTGTCCGCCAGCGACTCGAGATAAACGTCGCTGGCGGCTTGCGCATCCAGGTCGAGGCCGTGCGCGGCAAAGGCGCGGCGGAAGCGTTCGACCTTGAGGAATTCCTTCGCCACGGTACCCCCTTCGAAGTCGCGCCACAGCGCCATGTTGATGGCCTGGTAGTCGGCGAACAGGCCGTCCGGCGTCTCCGGCATGCCCAGTGCGCGCAGCGTGCGCTCGAACGACAGGCGTTCCGAAGCCTTGAAGTCGAGCAGCGTGTCGTCGAGGTCGAACAGGAAGAGGCGGTGTTTCATGCGTGGCGGGGTGTGGGCAAAGACGCCATTCTACCCGCGCCACCGGCGCCGTCAGCGCATCAGTACAGCTCGGGCACGACGATCTCCGGCGGCACCGGCTGGCGCGTGTAGTCCTCGTGATATTCGCGCTGCGGCAGCTCGATGGCGGGGCGCTCCACTTCCGTGTAAGGGATCTGCTGCAGCAGGTGGTGGATGCAGTTCAGGCGCGCCTTCTTCTTGTCGGTGCCTTGCACCACCCACCATTTCGCCTCCTCGATGTGCGTGCGTTCCAGCATGACCTCCTTCGCCTTCGTGTACTCCTCCCAGCGGCGGCGCGATTCCAGGTCCATCGGGCTCAGTTTCCACTGCTTCAGCGGATCGTGCAGGCGGCTCAGGAAGCGGGCGTTCTGCTCTTCGTCCGTGATCGAAAACCAGTACTTGATCAGCTGGATGCCCGAGCGCGCCAGCATCCGTTCGAATTCCGGCACGGTCTGGAAGAATTCCTCGTACTCGGCATCGGTACAGAAGCCCATCACCTTTTCGACGCCGGCGCGGTTGTACCAGCTGCGGTCGAACAGCACGATCTCGCCCGCCGCCGGCAGATGGCAGACGTAGCGCTGGAAGTACCATTGCGTGCGTTCGCGGCTGCTCGGGGCGGGCAGGGCGACGACGCGGCACACGCGCGGGTTCAGGCGCTGTTCGATGCGCTTGATGACGCCACCCTTGCCGGCCGCGTCGCGGCCTTCGAACAGGATGACGACCTTGTGGCCGGTGTGCACGACCCAGTCCTGCAGCTTCACCAGCTCGCCCTGCATGCGGAACAGCTCACGGAAGTAGCGCTGGCGCGCCGCGCGCTCCTCGCCGGAACGGCCGTGTTGCGGCAGCAGGGTGTCGGGATCGAGATCGCGGTCGTCCAGTTCCAGTTCCAGCTCCTCGTCGAAACTGTCGACGATGTCCTGGTGCACGCGTTGCGAAATACTCGGGTCGTTCAGGTTCATCATGCTTGGGTCCATCCTGCAAAATCGCTCGATCGGAAGGGCCGCGCCGGCTGCTGCGCGCGGGGTCTTGATTTAGTGTGCCAGAGATTTTGCCGCCACGCGACTGTCCGTTTGCATGTCACGGTGGCGTCACAAACGCCCACTAAAGTCGGGCATACCGCCACTTCCGCGAGTCCGCCATGAACACGACCGCAACGATCTCGACGCCCGCGCGCGCCTTCGCCGGCGGCATGTCGCCGCGCACTGTCGGCCTGTTTATCGTGCTGCTGCTGGCGGGGATCCTGTACAGCGTGTGGAGCCTGCGCGCCGACGTGACCAGCGCCGGCTCCGTGACCACCAGCTGGCTGCCGTACCTGCTGCTCGGCGTGGCGCTGCTGATCGCGCTGGGTTTCGAGTTCGTCAACGGCTTCCACGACACCGCCAACGCCGTTGCGACGGTCATCTACACCAATTCGATGCCGGCCAACGTCGCCGTGGTCTGGTCCGGCTGCTTCAACTTCCTTGGCGTGCTGCTCTCGAGCGGCGCCGTGGCCTTCGGCATCATCTCGCTGCTGCCCGTGGAGCTGATCCTGCAGGTCGGCACCGCATCGGGCTTCGCGATGGTGTTCGCGCTGCTGATCGCGGCGATCGTCTGGAACCTGGGCACGTGGTGGCTTGGCCTGCCCGCATCGTCGTCGCACACGATGATCGGCTCGATCCTCGGCGTCGGCGTCGCCAATGCGCTGATGCACGGCCGCGACGGCACCAGCGGTGTCGACTGGAGCCAGGCGGCCAAGGTCGGGTACTCGCTGCTGCTGTCGCCACTGGTCGGTTTCGCCTGCGCCGCCTTGCTGCTGCTGGCATTGCGCGCGCTGGTGCGCAACCGCGAGCTGTACGAGGCGCCACGGGGCAGCGCGCCGCCGCCGTGGTACATCCGCGTCGTGCTGATCCTCACGTGCACCGGGGTGTCGTTCGCGCATGGCTCGAACGACGGCCAGAAGGGGATGGGCCTCATCATGCTGATCCTCGTGGGGACGGTGCCGATGGCGTATGCGCTGAACCGCGCCATGCCGGTCGAGCAGGTGACGCAGTTCGTGGCGGTCAGCCAGGTGACGCAGCAGTCGCTGGCCCGGTATGGCAGCGCGGCAGCCGTGCCGGTGCCGCGCCGGACGCTGGAAACCTATGTGCGCACGCGCGCGCTGACGCCGGACACCGTGCCGGCGCTTGCCGCGCTGACGGGCGCCATCGGCCAGGCGGTGCGCGAACACGGCTCGCTGGCACGGGTGCCCGCCGAGGCGGTGGCCAACGTGCGCAACGACATGTACCTCGCGTCCGAAACCATGCGGCATCTGGCGAAGGAGCCGGGCGTGCGGTTCGATGCGGACACGCGCGACAACCTGAAGGCATTCCGTGCGCAGCTGGACGATGCGACCAAGTTCATTCCGTTGTGGGTGAAAGTGGCCGTGGCGATCGCGCTGGGCCTGGGGACGATGGTGGGCTGGAAGCGCATCGTCGTCACCGTCGGCGAGAAGATCGGCAAGTCGCACCTGACGTATGCGCAGGGCGCGTCGGCGGAAGTGGTGGCCATGCTGACGATCGGCGCGGCCGACCTGTATGGCTTGCCCGTCTCGACGACGCAGGTGCTGTCGTCGGGCGTGGCCGGCACGATGGCCGCCAACCGCTCCGGCCTGCAGCTGGGCACCGTGCGCAACCTGGCGCTGGCCTGGCTGCTGACGCTGCCGGTTGCCGTGCTGCTGTCCGGATCACTGTACTGGTTGTTCTCCAGCCTGTTCTGACGGCGCCGGGAGCAGCCCGCTGCAGGCTCAGTGCAAATTAACGCCCAGCACAAACGACAGCTTGCCCACCTCGGCGCCTTCGCGCTGCACTTCAAAGGATTCGAGTACGGGCAGCACCAGCGACGTGCCGCGGCTGTAGACTTCGCCGTGCCGCAGCAGGTAGCGCAGTTCGGTTTCGGCAACCTGGAACGGTTCCAGGCAATAGTGCCGGCCGGCCGCAATGCATCCCTGCTCAACGAGCTTTTGCATGATGCGCCGGCAGCCTTCGTCGACGGGGGCATCCGCGACGCTTACATCGAGTGTCATCCTGGGTTTTCTCATACTTCGCGACTCCCGCGCCGAAGCCCGCCGCCGTGCAGGCGGCGCCGTCAGCGCGATGAATTTCCTGTGGAGATACCGGTAATATGACAGGTTGATGACATTTAGTAAAGAAGTGGCCTGACCACCTGCGGGTCATCCGTTGGTCAGTCGTCCGTCCGCTGCCTGTTTCATAGCAACTTGCCTTTATTGCGTGCCTTCCCGGCAACCGCGCCTCCGTATTTGCCGCAGAAGTGATGGTTATGCGCAACACCGGCGATTTAACAATTCGCGCAACGCGCCTGGCACGTTATATTTATTTGAGGCAATCCTCTAGACGAGGGGCCCCGAACCTGACGGATGCGCAAATGATATTGATGAGACTGAAAATCGGCCGGCGCCTGGCGCTGAGTTTTGGTGTGCTGGTGGCGCTGCTGCTGGCACTGGCAGCCCTGGCTTACGTGCGCATCGACGCGATTTCGCGGACCATCACCGAGGAAAACCATATCCGCAAGAACATGCTGGGACCGCTTTACGTGGCGCGCGAAGCGCTCGACCAGACCGGCATCGCGGCGCGCAACGCGTACATTTATACCGACGACGCCGCCGCACAGCGCGAGCTGGCGTTGCTGGAGACGCAGAAGAAGATCTACCTGGATGCGCTCACCCGGGGCGAGCCCTATCTGAAGGACACGGCCGGGTTCGAGCAGGTGCGCAGCGGCATGCTGGCGATGGCGACGGAGCTGGCCCGTCCGGCGCGGTTCCGCCAGGCGCACGAGATGGCAGCCTATGGCAAGTTCCTTGTCGACGAATGCAGCCCGCTGCGGCGCCGCATCGTGGCCGATATCGATGTCGTGCTCGCGGCCATCGAAGCCCGCATGGATGCCGCCACGCAGCAGGCCGAGGCCGTCGTCTCGACGTCCGTCACGGCCATCTCCACGTTATCCGTCATCGCGCTGTGCGTCAGCGTGGCGCTGGCGATCGCGGTCAGCCGCAGCATCGTGCGTCCCATGCAGGTCGCCGTGGCGTTTGCCGACTCCGTCGCGAGCGGCGACCTGACGCGCGACGTTGCCGTGACCGCCGCCGATGAAACCGGCGACCTGATGCGTTCGCTGCGGCACATGCAGGACAACCTGGCAGGCATCGTGCGCCAGGTGCGCGCCGGCAGCGACACGATTTCGACGGCGTCCTCGGAAGTGAGCGCGGGCAACCATGACCTGTCGAGCCGCACGGAACGCACGGCCGGTTCGCTGCAGCAGACCGCCGCTTCCGTCGAGGAATTGACGTCGACGGTGCGGCAGAACGCGCACAATGCCCGCGAGGCGAAGGGCCTGGCCGGTTCCGCTTCCGAAGTGGCGGCGCGCGGCGGCGCCACCATCGACAGCGTGGTCGGCACGATGACCGAGATCGACGCGGCGTCGCGCCATATCGCCGATATCGTCGGTGTCATCGACGGCATCGCCTTCCAGACCAATATCCTGGCGCTGAACGCGGCCGTCGAAGCGGCACGCGCCGGCGAGCAGGGGCGCGGCTTCGCCGTCGTGGCGGCGGAAGTGCGCGGCCTGGCGCAGCGCTCCGCCACCGCCGCGCGCGAGATCAAGGTGCTGATCGGCTCATCGACCGAGAAGGTGCAGCAGGGTTCGGCGTTCGTCAGCCAGGCCGGCGCGACGATGGTGGAGCTGGTCGAACGGGTGCGACAGGTCAGCACGATTGTCGCCGAGATCAGCAACGCCAGCGACGAGCAGGCAATCGGCATCGAATTGATCAATGCCGCCATCAACGAAGTGGACCAGCTGACGCAGCAGAACGCCGCACTGGTCGAGCAGGCCGCCGCCGCCGCGGAGTCGATGCAGCACGAGGCGGTCATGCTGGCCGGGCAGGTCAGCGTGTTCCGTATCGCGCCTGCCGGCGGCGGACGGTTGGCCATCGCGGCATAACCGTTGCGCGGACGGATGAAAGCTGGGGACTGGCACCGTTCTCGGTCGTTGTCAAACTAGTTGTCGCATTAAGCGACATGGTTATGCGGCCCGGCGGTGGCAGTCGCTGCGTGCCTCTTTTGCCGGGTTCAGATGGACGACGCGTACTGGTTCCCAGTTTCGCGTCGCTCCGCTCCATCGATGCGGATGGCGGGCCTTGGCAGCGGCGTAGACGGCCTCTTGCGCGGCCAGCAGCTGCTGATCTTGCCGGGCGTGTCGCTGGGCGGGCGGGACGCTGCCGGGCGCGGATCGCCGAAAAACCGAAAAATCAGGCGTAGTACGCTTCGACCTTGCCTTTCAGCTTGATCAGCATCGGCTGGCCCTTGCGGTCCAGCGTCTTGCCGGCCGGAACCTTGATCCAGCCTTCGCTGATGCAGTACTCGGTAACGTCCTGGCGTTCCTTGTCGTTGAAACGGATGCCGACGTCGTGTTCGAACACGGCAGCCACGTGATGCGGGCTGCGCGGATCGGTGGACAGGCGGTCGGGCAGGGGAGGGAGTTGTTTGGTATCGTTCATGGGCGCCCATTATCCGCCAGTTGGGCGCCGCCGACAACCCGGGCGGCAACCGTGCCGGCGCAGTCGGATTACCTTATTCGCGCACCCAGCGGGCAAACGGCGCCACGTCCGTACCGGCCGGCACGTACCACTTCTTGTTGGCCGCGTCCCAGCGCGCACCCAGCCGCTTGGCTTCGTCCTTTTCCGCGAACGGCACCTGCAGCACCGCCGCCGGCTGCGTCGCCGGACCGGACTTGCCGCGCGCGGGGGCGGCGGGGCGCGCCTGCGACACGGCACCGGCGCCCGCGGCCGGCCAGACCGGCGCCGTCGTATCCACCTGCGTGCCGTCGGCCAGCACTTCGACCCAGCGGGTCTCGTCTATTTTCAGTTTGTAGGGCGGTGCGAAAGGCAGGTCGGGCGTCATGTGGTCGATGGTGGATCCGGGCCGGCAATTATAGCAACTGCGGAAATTGCGGCAAATGCGTCGCCCGGCGCAGCTCGTCGGCGCTGGCCGGCTTGGTCAGGTGGACGTCGAAGCCGGCCTGGCGTGCCCGCTCGACGTCGGAGCGCTGGCCGTAGCCCGTTAATGCCACCAGCCGCAGCGCACCGCTGCCGCCGCCGTTGCGCAGCGCGGCCGCCAACGCGTAGCCGTCCATGTCCGGCAGTCCGATGTCGAGGATGGCGACATCGGGCTCGTAGGCCTGGCGTAGCGCGAGCGCCTCGGCCGCCGTGTGCGCGACGCGCACCTCGTGGCCGATCTGGCGCAGCAGCGCGGCGCTGGCCACGGCGGCGTCCTCGTTGTCGTCCACCAGCAGCACGCGCTGTGCGACCGTCGCTGGCACCTCGGTCTGCGGCGGCGCCGGCGGCGTGGCTTGCGCCAGCGGCAGCACCACCTCGAAGCGGCTGCCCATGCCCGCGCCGGCGCTGTGCGCCGTCACGCTGCCGCCGTGCAGTTCGACGATGCGCCGCACGATCGCCAGGCCCAGTCCCAGTCCGCCGGTGCGGCGCGCCACCTGCTGCGGCGCCTGGAAGAACGGGTCGAACACATGCCGCAGCAGTTCCTCGCTCATGCCGACGCCCTGGTCGGCAACCGTCAGCGTCGCATGGCCGTCGGCGCAATCCAGCGTCACCTGCGCCGCCGCGCCGCCGAAGCGGGCCGCGTTCGACAGCAGGTTGTTCAGCACCTGCGTCAGCCGGCTGTCGTCGCCCTCGACCCAGACCTCGCCCGGCGCGCTCAAGGCAATGCGCTGGCCGGGGAACGCTGCCACGGCCTGGCGCACGATGTCGGCGAGGTTGACGGGCCGCAGGTCCAGCTGCAGCTTGCCGGACGTGATGCGCGATACGTCCAGCAGGTCGTCCACGAGGCGGCGCAGATGGTTGACCTGGCGCCGCAGCACCTCGCGTTCGCGCCGGTGCGCGGCGGCGTCGCGCATGTCCATCAGGTCGAGCGACGCCACGATGGGGCTGAGCGGGTTGCGCAGCTCGTGGCCCAGCACGGCCAGGAATTCGTCTTTCGCGCGGCCCGCTTCGCGCGCTTCCGCCAGCGCATGTTCGCGCCGGTCCAATGCGTCCTGCAACGAGGCGAGCAGACACGCGCGTTCCTGTTCGTTGGCCGTGTGCTGCCGTGCGGCGGCGGCCAGCGCCTCGCCCATCGTGCGGATTTCGCGGATGTGCGAGTCGGGTACCGCGACGACACCGCCGGCGGGCAGGGCGGCCGCGGCGGCCTGCAGCTGGCGCGTCGAGCGCACGATGCGCGCTGCCAGCAGCGAGGCCAGTGCGATGCAGGCGGCGAGCGACGCGGCGATGCCGGCGCCGTAGACGGCAAAGCTCTGGATGCGGGCCGAGCGAAGCACCGCCGACGGCGTGGCCACCACGACGGTCCAGCCGTAACGCGAGAGGGACGTGTAGGCCGTTGTCACGTCCTCGCCCTCCATCGTCGTGGCCGGGCCCACGCTTTCCCGGCCGCCCGTATCGAGCAGGCGTGCCAGCGAGGCGCTCGGCGGCCCGCCCACCCGCGCCGCGTGGTTGGTCGACCGGGCCACCATCGTGCGCGAAGCATCCAGGATGGCAATGACGGCGCCGCGCGGGATCACCTGGCGCTCGATCACGCGCAGCATGCGGTCGGGGCGGATCACGGCCGTCAGCACGTACTGGCGGCCAAGCGAGTCGGCAAGCGGCACCCGCACGGGCAGGGCGACCTTGCCGCCGGCGCCGCGCGCCACGCGACCGACCACGGGACGGCGCAGCGCCAGCGCCTGGCGCAGGCTGGCCGGGTCGGCCGTCGGCGCGGCGGGGGCGCCCAGCGGAGCGTTGGTGCGGAACAGCATGCGGCCGTCGGCATCGGCCAGGATCAGCGACAGCCATTGCGGCTGCGATTGCGCCTGCACGCGGGCCACGTCATAAAAGCCCGGGATGTCGCCGGCGGCCAGCGCCGGCACGCGCGCCATGCCCGTCAGCGTGGCCACCACGCCGTCCAGTTCCGCATCGGCGGCGCTGGACAGCGCCCGCGCCAGGTCCAGCATCGTGCGCTCTTGCTCCCGTTGCTGGTACTGGCTTGCGGCATGGAGGCTCCAGACACCCAGCAGCGCCAGCGGCAGCAGGCCGAGGGCGGTCAGCACGATCAGCAGCGCGCGCAGCGAGATGGTGAACGAACGGAAGGGCCCCATGTGCTTGCCTCGGAAAAGGTCATTATAGGCGCGGACGGCGCAACACGACCGCACCCGTACGCCAGGCGCGCGCCGCGGTTGGCGCGGCTGTGGCAAAACCGGGGCTGGCACAGCGGGTGCCGTGAAAGGAGACACCATGCATCTGGCATTGCTGGGCGATTCGGTTTTCGACAACGCCGCGTACGTGGCACCCGGCCAGGACGTGACGGCCGCGCTGCGGCGCCACCGGCCCGGCTGGCGCGTGACGCTGCTGGCGCTGGATGGCGCCGTGCTGGCGAATGTGCCGGCGCAGGTGGCCCGGCTGCGCGCGCTGGCCGAACCGCCGGACCGCATCGTGCTCAGTTGCGGCGGCAACGATATCCTGCCGCTGACCGGCATGCTGCACGCGCCTTGCGCGACGCTCCTGGCGGGGCTGGAGCAGCTGGCAGCCTGGCGCGGCGACTTCCGCGACGATTACCGCCGCATGCTCGACGCGGTGCTTGCCCCAGGACTGCCCGTTACCGTCTGCACGGTCTACGATGCCGTGCCGGGTCTGACGCCGGGCGTGCGCTGTGCGGCCGCCGTCTTCAACGACGTCATCGCATTCGAGGCGCGGGCGCGCGGCGTGGCCGTGCTGGACCTGCGGACCGTCTGCACGGAACCCGGCGACTATTCGGCGCGTTCGCCCATCGAACCATCCGCCGCTGGTGGCGTAAAGATCGCCGCGGCGATTGCCGCACTGGGCTGACGGGGAGCACCGCTGCCCTTCTATAATGGCGCGCATGGAACTTCAATTTCTCGGCACTTCTTCCGGCACCCCGACCAAGACCCGCAACGTGGCCGGCGTCGCGCTGCGCCTCGATGGCGGCGGCTGGGTGCTGGTCGACTGCGGCGAAGGCACGCAGCACCGCCTGCTGCACACGAACCTGTCGCTGCACGGGCTGCAGGCGATCTGCATCACGCACCTGCATGGCGATCACTGTTATGGCCTGCCAGGCCTGCTGGCCAGCGCCGGCATGGCCAACCGCACGGCGCCTTTGGTGCTGGTCGGCCCGCCCGCGCTGCAAGCCTACCTGGACGGCGTCATGGCCAGCACCGGGCTGCACCTGCCGTACGAGCTCATATTCGTTCCGGTGCAGCAGCTGGCGGGCCGGCAGCCGGTGCCGGACCTCGACATTTCGGCCACGCCGCTGTCGCACCGCGTGCCGTGCTGGGGCTACCGGTTCGCCGAGCGGGTCGTCGAGCGCCGGCTCGACGTGGCGCAGCTGCGCGCCGAGGCCGTGCCCGCGGGGCCGCTGTGGGGCCGGCTGCAGCAGGGGGAGGACGTGACGCTGCCGGATGGCCGCGTGCTGCGCCCCGTCGACTATCTGCTGCCGGCGCGCCGCCCGCGCGCCATCGTCATCGCCGGCGACAACGACCGCCCCGGGCTGCTGGCCGAAGCGATGCGCGACGCGGACGTGCTGGTGCACGAAGCCACCTATACCCAGGCCGTGCTGGAGAAAGTCGGACCCGGACCGCAGCACAGCAGCGCGCGCGTCGTCGCCGCCTTTGCCGCCGCGGCGCGCTTACCCAACCTGGTGCTGACGCATTTCAGTCCCCGTTACCAGGATGCGGGCACCGGCCCGTCCACGCTGGCCGAGTTGGCGGACGAGGCGCGCGCGCAGTTCGATGGGCCGCTGTTCCTCGCGGCCGACCTGGCGCGCTTCCGCCTCGACCGGGAAGGGGTGCTGCATCCGGTCGCACCCGGATAAAGCCTGGCATAAGAATCACGGCAGGCGTTGAGGCATAATGCAGCACCCGTGCGCGACGGGTGCCGTGTCCATCCAGTTCACCCATTCGAGCCATGTCCGACCGAAAACAAGAACTCAGTAATATCGCTTCCTACATCCTGATCGGCACATTCCTGTTCATCGCGCTGCTGAAGGGACTTCTCGGCGCGCTGTTTGCCGGGCTGCTGATGTATTCGCTGATCCACGTGATCGCGCCCGCGCTGGGCCGGCGCATCAGCGACGCGCGCGCCCGCACGATCGCGGCGGCGGCCATCGGCACCATCCTGATCGCGTTGCTGGGGCTCCTGATCTGGGGCGCCATCGCGCTGTTCAAGCTCGATGCGAACAGCCTGACCAACGCGTTCCGCCGCCTCGCAGACGTCATCGACGCTTCACGCGACCAGATCCCGCCGTGGCTCAGCGCGCGCCTGCCGGTCGGCGCGGAAGGGCTGCGCGAGACGGTCACCACGTGGCTGCGCGAGCATGCGGCAGTGGCGCAGGCGTTCGGCGCGGAGGCGGGCAAGGCGCTGACGCGCATCCTGATCGGCATGATCATCGGCCTGATGGCATCGCTGCGCGACACGTTGCCGAACGGTCCGCGCCGGCCGCTGGCGGCGGCCATGGTGCAGCGCCTGTCGTACCTGGCAGAATCGTTCCGCAACATCGTGTTTGCCCAGGTCTGGATCTCGGGCATCAATACCATCATCACGGCGGTCTTCGTGTTCATCGTGCTGCCGCTGGCGGGCGTCAACCTGCCGCTGTCGAAAACGGTGGTGGCCGTGACGTTCATCGCCGGCCTGCTGCCCGTCATCGGCAACCTGATCTCCAACACGGTGATGGTGGTCGTGGGGCTGTCGTATTCGCTCAACGTGGCCGTCGCCGGGCTGGCGTTTCTCGTCGTCGTGCACAAGCTGGAATACTTCCTCAACGCCCGCATCATCGGCTCGCACATCAACGCCCGCGCCTGGGAGCTGCTGACGGCCATGCTGTTCGGCGAGACGCTGTTCGGCATCGTCGGCGTGATCGCGGCACCCGTGTTCTACGCGTACGTGAAAAAAGAACTGAGCGCCCGCGAGCTCATATAATTCTGCGGGGTCAGGTCCGACATTCGGACATTTTGCAGAGGAAATGTCCGAATGTCGGACCTGACCCCGGGGTTTCAGTTCAGCCGGAACACCGCGAAGTCGGCAATGCGCTGGCGCGACTTCGTCGTGCGCAACCCGAACCAGCCGCTGTCCGCCACGGCGCCCGTGGCGCTGAAGTACTGCACGCCATCCACGTACAGCCGCGTGCCCGCCCCATCGACGACGATGCGGATGCGGTACGGATGGTTCGCGCGCAGCAGATACGGCGCCGCCGTGTATTCCTGCAGCAGTTGGCGCGCGCCGCTGCCGTCCAGGCGCCGGAAGCGCGTCGTCGTGTTGCCGTTGCCACCGATGCCGGCGTAGTACATCGGCATGCGGTCGTAGTCGGCCAGTCGGCCCGACGCCCCTTTGCCGTCCCTCTGCGCCTGCCAGAACACGTTCAGGTCCGACACGCGGTCGTGCGGCTGTCCCTCGTCCAGCACCGTGCGGGTAAAGGCGATCTCGTAGTGGCCGCGCAGCGGCTGTGCCAGCCAGACCGTCAGTCCCGCCGTCGCCTCCAGCAGCAGCGCGCCGTCGCGTACGTATGCCGCGGCCGACGGCGCGTCGCTTTCCGCTTCCACGCGCCAGCGCGCCGGATCGAAGCGTTCGAACCCCTCCCGCACCAGCACGGGGCCGGGCGGGCGAGCCAGCGGATCGAGCGCCAGCAGGCCCAGTGCGCCCAGGCCCCACTGCGCGGCCGCGTTGGTGGAAATGCCGGGTGCTTCGTCCACGTCCGCCAGCACGGCCGGCACGCGCACGCGGCGCACGGCGAAATCGGCATCGCGCAGGCCGGCGCGGCCTGCCTCGAACTGGCGCCAGGCCTGCGCCATGGCGGCTTCGTCGCGCGTCTGCGCCGCCGCGAAGGCCAGCAGCCGCGCGTGGCCCTGGCTGAGATTGAGCTTGCCCAGGTCCTGGCCAAGGGCGGCGCGCTGCTGCGCCGGCGCTGCGTTGTACAGCCGGCAGTAGTCCAGCCACGCGGCGCGGAACGCCGGCTCCGGCAGGTGGCGCAATAATTCGCCGCAAATTTCCGTCAGCCCGAACACGGCGGAGAGATGCGAGACGGCGATCTTCCCGGTCGGCTCGCGCAGGAACGCGCCCGTGTCCAGGTTCATCACGGCGCCGCCCGTGAAGAAGCCGTGCGGCTGCGCGGCGATCGACGCCATGCCGGCCAGCAGCCGGTCGCGCAGTGCCGGGTCGCCGCGGCGCTCCCACGCGATGAACCAGGCGGACGCGATGGCGCCCCAGTCGGTGCCGAACGACACGCTGGCGTGGCCGGGCGCGTCGGCCGCCTGCTGGCCCACCTTGCGGCCCGGGACGACGTCGCGCAGCCGCCGTACGCCCTCGACCTGTTCGTCCATCAGGTCGCCGATGCGCTCGTCCGCCGCCAGGTAGTACAGGAAGCGCCGGTTCAGCGCCGTCGAGATGCGCAGCTGCTTGGCGCTGTCGCCCCAGTGCTGCACGCCGTGGCGCGTGCCCAGTGGGCTGAACGGACCGGCGTGGTACACGTCGACTTCGCCCGTGTGGCGCGTCATCGCCTCGGCCAGCCGGAACGCGTCCGCGCGACCCGAGTGAAGGAAGTAGTGCCACAGCCAGATGTCGGTACTGAGCTCCGAGTTGTCCCAGGCGAAACCGCCCACGTCGTAGCGCCACATGTGGCGCGGCCCGTCATAGGTGTGCATCACGTCGCCGAAATCCCAGAAGCCGTACCAGCGCCGCTGTTCCACCTGGTCGCGGTAGAAGTCGAACAGCTCGCCCAGGCGCGCCTGCAGGCGCAGCGTGCGTTCGTCGCCGGATGCCGCCGCCGGTGCCCAGTAAGGGCCGAACGCTTCAGCCGCGTGCAGCCGCGCCGGCGGCGGCACGAGGCGCGGCGGCTCGGCGATGCGGCGGGCGATGGCGACCAGCGCCGCATCGGCCGGCGTGGCCGCCAGCAGTTGCAGTTCCAGTTCGCTGGTGCGGGCGATGCCGAACGGCGTGCCGAAGCCCGGCTCGTAGTCCTCGTAGGTGATGTCCAGGCCCGCGCGCTGCTTCGCGTGCGTGTCCTGGCCCATGCCGTCGTGGTAGAAGCGCAGGTCCATGCCCTCGGCCTGCGGCGCCCACAGCCACAGCGTGACGGTGGCGCGCTCGCCGGCGGCGCCGGCGATGTCGATCTGCCCGGGATGGCTTTGCCAGAAATGGCGTACGCCGAAGGCGACGCCGCCGTTCGCGCCGCCCAGGTAGCCAGTGCCGGCCGCGCGCGTGCCGCTGGCCGCGTGGACCCAGCCGTTGCCGACGCCCGTGCGCTTGGCGATGGTGAAGCCGTCCGCGCTGGCCTGCAGCAGCCGGTAGTCGCCGAACGCGGGGATGTATTGCAGACCGGCGGCCACGGGCGCGGGCAGGGCGGCGGGCAGCGGTTGCCCGGCGCGCTGGGCCGACGTGACGGCCTCGCCGGGATCGCGCCGCAGCCCCGTCACGGCGCGCACGCTTTCGGCAAACACGCCGCCGTTGGCACCGACGAAGCGCACGTGCCGGTCATGTGGCGCACCCTCCAGGATGACCCCGAAGCGCAGGCCGACGCCACGGACGAACTGCGTGGCCGGGTCCACGTCCACGGTCAGCGTGTGCAGAACTCGCACGGTGTCGGCATCCTTGTAGAAGTACAGCCGCACGACAAACGGCAGCAACGTGGTGCCGTCGGCATGCCGGTGCGTGCCGGTGGCCTTCAGCACGGCGCGCACCGGCCCGTCCTGCTCCACTTCCACCTGCGCGATTTCGCTGCGGTAGCGCTTGCGCGCGGGCGTGGCCGCCTCGTCGTCGGACGGGCCGTCCGTCAGCACCACCAGCTCGCCATCGCGCAACCGCGTGCGGCCCGCCCGCGCCAGCGTGGCAAACAGCACGGCGCCGCGGCGCGGCACGCGGCATTGCAATGCCCCCGTATCGACCACGATCTCGCCATCGCGCTGCGTGATCATGCCGGCACCGCGTGCCGCCGCAACGACAGGCACCAGCGCATACCGCTGTGCGACCGGTGCGCCCGGCCCGAGCGCGTGGGCGCTCCATTTGACGGAGCCGTCCGGCCAGTAGGCCAGCGGCCAGGATTGCAGCGCGGGCGTTGTCCCGTCCGACCCCTGCAGGCGGAAGTCCCCGCCCGGCATCACGCGGCCCTGTGGCCATGGCGCACCCCAGGTCGTGCCGGCGAAGCTGGCAGGCGCCGTGCCGTCCAGCCATTGCAGCGGCGTCTCGACTTCCGTCGCCGGCGTCGGCGTGCGCGTTGGCGCCGCGACCGCCAGCCCCGGTGCCGCCAGCAGGGTGGCCAGCTTCAGTACGTTGCGGCGTCCTCGATTCGTCTCCATCGCGTTCCTTAATAGTTAACGGCCAGCGTCGCACCCAGCGTACGCGGCTCGCCGCGCCAGCCGGCCACGGAACCGTAATCGCCGTTCACCAGCCGGCGCCAGTACGTCCTGTCGAAGGCGTTGTTCAGCCAGACCGATGCCGTCCAGTCGCCGTGCGCGAGCCGGTCGCCGGTGCCGGCCGAGAACGACGCCAGGCCGTAGCCGGGCACGCGGGTCAGCGCCGAGTTGTCGACGGTGCCGAACATCCAGCTGCGATGCGCATAACGGGCGCCGACAAACGAACGCAGGCCGCCGGCGCCGGTCCACGTATAGCGCGCGCTGGCATTGTAAGTCAGCCTCGGGGCGTTAAATACTCGTTCTCGTGAGAGATTGCAGGACGGCGGCGGATTGGCCGACAGCGTCACTTCCGGCGGGCAGCGGGCGTGTGCGTAATCCGTGTAGTAGGCGTCGTTGTAGACGGCGGCCAGGTCGATCTCCCACGCCCGCGTCGGCGCCAGATGGACGCTTCCTTCCGCGCCGCGCGAGCGGAACGAGCCGGCGTTCATCAGGTAGACCTGCTGGTCCTCGACGGAATAGCCCTGCGTCTGGAAGTCGGCCACCTCGGTCAGGAACACGTCGCCCTTCAGCGTCACACGCCCTTGTGCCAGCGCGGCCTTGATGCCGACCTCGCCGCTGCGAGTGGTCTCCGGCTTGATGAACAGCGAGTCGAGGCCCGCCTGGCGCGCCGCGCCGGCCGAGATATTCAGGCCGCCCGATTTTTCGCCATACGATACGGCGGCATAGGTGCTGAGCCCCGGCGCGGGACGCCACGTGACCACCAGCGTGCCCGATGGCAGCGTGTGGTTTTCCGTCAGCCAGCCGGAATTGAAGGGCACCCGGTTGTAGCGGACAAAGCTGCCGCTTTTTTCCTGCACGTTGGCGCGCACGCCGGCGGTGATGTCGACGCTCTCCGCCGGATGCCACGTCCCTTGCGCGAACGGCGACAGCATGCGGTCGCGCAGCGCGCCGACGCGGATCACGTCCAGGCCGCGATAACTGGCGCTGTCGTAGAACAGGCCGGGCAGGGCGGTGGCGGCGTAGCGGGTGTGCGCCAGGGTTTGCATATGCTGGCCGAGATACGTCAGCCCCAACGCGTAATCAAACACACCGCCCGCTGGCGAATCGAGGCGCACTTCCTGCGACCACGTGCGGTCGCGCACCTGCGTGCCGGTATTGGCGTACACCTGCACGGACAGGCCGTCGGCCATCGTCGGTTGCGAGCGGAAGTAGCGGTACGACGTGACCGAGCGCAGTCTGTGGCCGCCGGCGAACGCCCACGTGGCCTCGGCCGACACGCCGCCCTGCACGACGTGGACGCGGTTCTCGTCGTCCAGGTCCACGTACGGGCCGAACACGACATGGTTGCCGACTGCCGCCGAGTGGGTCAGATACGTGTCCTTGCCGTTGAAGGCATTGGTGGACAGCAGCACGGGTGTCGAGGTGCTGTTGCTGTTGTTGTAGTCCGTGGACAGGCGCAGCGTGAAGGCATCGCCACGGCGCAGCAGCAGCTGCCCGCGCCCGCCGCTGGCCGTCCCGCCGTTCAGGCGGTGGCTACTGCGCAGGTTGACGACGGCACCGTCGCTGGCGCTGTGCACGAGGTTCAGGCGGCCCGCCACGTCCACGCCCAGCGGCCCGGACACCGTTGCCAGCATGCGGCGGTAGCCCCGCTGCCCGGCCGCCAGCGAAACCGATGCTTCCGGTTCGAACGACGGCGCGCGCGTGTGGATATCGAGCACGCCGCCGGTGGCGTTGGCGCCGAACATCGTGCCCTGCGCGCCGCTCAGTACTTCGACCCAGTCCACGTCGCCCAGGCCATTGGCCAACATGCCGGGGCGGGCCAGGTAGACGTTGTCGACATACACTGCCACGCCGCTGGGCATGCCGATATTGGCGTCGCCGCTGGCCTGGCCGCCACCGTCGCCCACGCCGCGGATGCTGATCTGCATGTCCGACGGGTCCGTGCTCTGGACGTTCATGCCGGGCACGAGCTGCTGCAGTTCCTCCAGGGTGCCGACGTTCTGCTTCGTCAGCGCGTCGCCGCGCACGCGGTACGACGATGTGGGCGTGCGCTGCGGGTCCGTGGGTGTGTCGGTACTGCGCGGCTCGCGCACGCCGTTGACGGTGACGATCGCCGACGGCGCATCGTCAGGCTCCCCGTCGCCCGCGTGGGCAGGGGTTGCCGCCAGCAGCGGCAGGGCGGCCGCGATGGCCAGTGAAATAGTGGTACGCAATGTTGGTCCTCGTTGTCATGGTCGATAACCACCATGTGCAACCGGAAGGCCAAAGCGTCAGCGCGGTGCGGAAAAAAACTTCAGGCGATGGCCGCCCGCGCCTGCGCCACGTACTTGCGCACCATGCTGGCGGAAACGCCCAGCCGCTGGGCGACTGACGCATATCCCATTTCGTCGAACTGGCTGAGGATGAATGCCTCGTGGGCGCGCGGGCCCAGCTGGCGCAGCGCCGCGTCGATGCGTTTGACCTCCTCGACGGCCAGGCAGATGTCCTGCGGCGACGCCTCGTGCGCCGGTGCGCGCTGTGCCAGTTCGGCCAGCCAGGCGCGCTCCAGGTCGCGCCGGCGCCAGAACTCGAACGTCAGGCGGCGCGCGATCGTCGTCAGCAGCGCGCGCGGCTGGCGGATGTGGCTGACGTCGTCCAGCCGCGCCAGCTCCGTGAACGCGGAGGCGGCCAGGTCTTCGGCATCGTGGCGGCAGCCGACCAGCCGCTGCATGCTGGCCGTCAGCCACGGGTAGCTGTGGCGGAATTCTTGGTGGAGGAAGTGCTCGCGCGGGGGCAGGGTGGCTGAAATCATGTTGTGTCGTTCGTACGGAAAGAGAGGCACGCGGTATATGGCCGGCATGAAAATATAGACAGGCAAGCCACCGAAACGAACGAACTATTTCGACTATCCATCGGCGCAATTTGTTTTACGGCCGGATCAATTGTTAAATATAAGGAATGCGTCAAAGGCAACCCGGTCGCGCAATGGCGACAAACCGGGGCTTCGAGCCACGGCAGTTGTTAAATATGTCTGGATGTTGCCGTACGGAATCGTTATACTGACTCCTTCTTTCGCATCTTGCGCCGCGTCATCGCGGGCTGGGATGCCCAACGCCCAACCGGATGTCCTGCCATGAATCGCGGCCGCAACTGCATTGCCCTGTCTGTGTTCTTATTCGGCGCCACAAGTGCCGCCAGTGCCGCGGGCGAGCCCGACGACCTGGCCGCCATGCCGCTGGAACAGCTGATGCAGGTGCCGATGGTGACGTCCGCCTCCCGCTTCGAACAGTCGGTCAGCGACGCGCCGTCGGCCGTCGTCGTGCTCACGGCGCAGGATGTGCGCGAGCATGGCTGGCGCACGCTCGCCGACGCGCTGGCATCCGTGCCCGGCCTGTACGTGACGCAGGACCGCAACTACAGCTACCTGGGCGCGCGCGGCTTCCTGCGCCCGGGCGACTACGACAGCCGCTTCCTGCTGCTGATCGACGGCGTGCGCGTCAACGACGCCGTGTACGACCAGGCCTTCGTCGGCAACGAGGGGTTGCTGGACATGGACCTCGTCGCCCGCATCGAATACGTGCCGGGCCCCGGCGCCGCCGTCTACGGCTCGAACGCACTGTTCGGCGTCATCAACGTCATCACCAAATCCGGCAGCGCCATCGGCGGCCTGCAAAGCAGCGCCACCGTGGGCAGCGCGGGCGAGCGCCGCGTGCGCGCCACGTGGGGCTGGCATGCGCAGAACGGCGACGACGTGCTGCTGTCGGCGAGCGGCATGCGCCGCCGTGGCGACGACCTGTATTTCGCGGAGTTCGACACGCCGGACCAGAACAACGGCGTGGCGCAAGGCCGCGACGGCGAGCGCGCCCACTCGTTCTTTGCCAAGGCGGCCGGGCGCGGCTTCACGTTCACGGCCGGCTACGTGGACCGCACCAAGGATATTCCCACTGGATCGTTCGGCGCCGTCTTCAACCAGCCCAACGACACCCGCGATTCGCAGGCGTTTGCCAACCTGGGTTATGCGCGCGACGCGGCACCCGGCGTGGCGCTGGCCACGAACGTGTTCTGGGGCCGCTCCGACTATATCGGTATCGGCCCGTATCCGGACGAAACCGGCGCAGCGCGCCGCAATGTCGATGGCGCGCACGCCGTCTGGTACGGCGCCAACGCGCATGCGACGGTGACGCGCTTCGCCGGCCACAAGCTGGTGGCCGGCATCGAGGGACAGCGCAACGCCCGGCGCAACCAGTTCAGCTACAACGAAGAACCGTACGAAACGGTGCTGGACGACCGCCGCGGCGACAGCCGGCTGGGCATCTACGCCGACGATGAAATCGCCCTGCGCGATGGCCTGATCCTGAACGCCGGCCTGCGCTACGATCGCGACAGCGTGATCGGCAGCCGCGTCAGCCCGCGCGCGGCACTGATCGCCCATCCGGGCGCGCGCGATACGGTCAAGCTGATCTACGGCACGGCGTACCGCTCGCCGAATGCCTATGAGCTGTATTACGGCTTCCCCGGCGAAGGCGGCATGCAGGCCAATCCCGGCTTGCGCGCGGAAGTGATCCGCAGCCAGGAGCTGGTCTGGGAGCACATGCACGACGCGTACGGCAAGCTGACCGCGTCCGTGTTCCGCAACGCGATGGACGACCTGATCACGCAGCAGTTCGACACCGACACTGGCATGCTGATGTTCCACAATACGGACAAGGCCACGGCGCGCGGCGTGGAGGTGGCCGGCGAGCGCGCGTTCCGTTCCGGCGCCCGCGTGCGTGGCAGCTACACGTGGCAGCTGGCCCGCGACGGCGCCGGCGCATGGCTGGTCAGCTCGCCGCGGCATCTGGCCAAGCTGGCCGCGACCGTGCCGCTGGGTGCTTTGCCGGCCCGCCTGGGCAACGAAGTGCAATGCTCGTCGAAGCGCCGCACGGAACATGCGATGGCGGGCGGCTATTGCGTGACCAACCTGACCCTGACGTCGCTGCCGGCGGCGCGCGGCGTGCATGTGGGCTGGGCGGTCAGCGTCTACAACCTGCTGGACCGCCGCTATGGCGACCCGGCCGGCCCGGCGTTCCTGCAGGAGTCGCTGACGCGCCAGGGCCGTACCGTGGCGCTGCGGCTGGATTACGACTTCGCGCAATGACGTTCTCCGCCATACCCGGCCGGCCGGCGCGCCGGCGCGTGCCGGCGGCGCTGCCGGTCTTTCTGTCGGCATTGCTGTGCGCCGGCGCCTGCGGCGCGCAGAACGACGACAGCCGGCTCAAGGCCGCCTACATCTTCAATATCGCCCAGTTCACCACGTGGCCGCAGCCGTCCGCGCGGCCGCTGTCCGTCTGTGCCAGCCCGGCCCACAGCGTGTGGACCGGCCTGCGCGAGCTCGATGGCAAGGCGGCCGGCGGGCGCGCCTTCAATGTCGTCGACAGCGCGGCCGGCAAGGCCTGCGACGTGATCGTCTACAGCGCCGCTGCGGCGCCCGGCGTGCCGCCCGCGCTTCCCGCCGGCACGCTGACGATCGTCGATGGCGCGCGCGCCGGCCATTACGGCGGCGCCGTCACGCTGATCGAGGAAGATCCGCACCTGCGCTTCGATATCGATACGCGCGAAGCGGCCCGCAACGGCCTGAAGTTCTCGTCGCGGCTGCTGCAACTGGCAAGGAACGTACTGTAATGCCCACCCGTATGCAACAGGTCCAGCAGGGCCGCCAGATCACCCGCACGATGGGCGTCGGCCAGCTGGTCGGCGTCGTGCTGGCGCTGGTGTTCGCCGGCGCCATCCTGCTGGCGTACGAATGGGTGTCGCTGCGGGCGGCGCTGGTGGACGAGACGCAGATGCAGGCCGCCATCGTGGCCGACAACGTGGCCGGTTCGCTGATGTTCGGCGACCGGCAGGCCGCCGCCGAGATGCTGGCGTCGCTGCGCAAGGCGGATCACCTGCGCTCGGCCGTGCTGTATGGCCGCGACGGCGCCCTGTTCGCGCGCTTCACGTCGCCGGCCGGCGCGCGCGCAGGGGCGGACGCACGCCGCCCGGCATGGGACGAGCTGACAGTGGCCCATCCGGTGGCCTATCGCGGCCAGGCGCTGGGCCGGGTCGAACTGGTCACGGGCACGGACCGCATCCTGACGGGAATGCTGCGCTACGCCGGGCTGCTGGCGCTGGCGGCGCTGGGCGGCGTGCTGGTGGTGGCGGCCGTGATGCGCCGTACCCGTATCCGCGTGGCCGCCGCCGAACAGGAGCTGCACTACCTGGCCAATACGGACCCGGTAACGGGCCTGGCCAACCGCCGTGCCACCTACCGCTGGCTGGAACAGGCCATCGACGAGCAGCGCACGCAGGGCACGCAGGGCGGCCAGCTGGCGGTGCTGCTGATCGACCTGGACAACTTCAAGCTCGTCAACGACACGGCGGGCCATGCGGCCGGCGACGTGCTGCTGCGCCACGTGGCCAAGGCGCTGGCCACGATCATGCGTTCGACCGACCTGGTGGGCCGTATCGGCGGCGACGAATTCGCCGTCATCGCACCCGTCACCGACAGCGAGGATGCCGCCGCCATCGGCCAGAAGATCCTGACGGCCCTGCGCACGCCGTTCCTGCTGGAGACGGGCGAAGTGTTCGCCACCGCCAGCCTGGGGATCTGCCTGTACCCGCAAGACGCGCCGGGCATGACGGAGCTGCTGAGCAGCGCGGATGCGGCGCTGTACCGCGCCAAGAGCGCGGGCCGCAACCGCCTGGCGGCCTTTGTGCCGGAAATGACGCTCGCCACGCAACGCCGCGCGCAGCTGGAAGCGGAACTGCGCAAGGCCATCGAGCACGGTGCTCTGGTGCCGTACTATCAGCCGCAGTTCGACTGCCGCACGGGGGCGATCGTCGGTGTCGAGGCGCTGCTGCGCTGGCCCCATGCGCAGCGCGGCTTCGTGCCACCGGTGGAGTTCATCCCCGTTGCCGAGGAGTCGGGACTGATCGTGGAGCTGGGCCGCTGGGTGCTGCAACGCGCGTGCGACGATGTCGTTGCCTGGGACCGCGCGGGCGCGCCGCCGCTGACGGTGGCCGTGAATGTCTCGGCCCGCCAGCTGAAGGAAAAGGGCTTCCTGGACGACGTGCTGGCGGCACTGGCCCGCAGCGGCCTGCCGCCGGACCGGCTGGAGCTGGAACTGACGGAGAGCCTGCTGATGGAGGACATGGAAGGCGCGGTGGCCTTCATGCATGCCGTGCGCGCGGCCGGCGTGCGCCTGTCGATCGACGACTTCGGCACCGGTTATTCGTCGCTGGCCTACCTGCAGTCGTTCCCGATCAACCAGCTGAAAGTGGACCGCACGTTCGTGCAGTCGCTGCCAGTGGCCGGCCATACGATCGCCACGGCCGTGATTGCGCTGGCGCGGGGCTTTGGTCTGTCCGTCATTGCCGAAGGGGTGGAGCGCCCGGAGCAGCTGGAGTGGCTGCGCGCCGCCGGCTGCGATTACGCGCAGGGCTTCCTGCTGGGCCGGCCGATGCCGGCGGCGGACCTGCTGGCGCTGGCGGCGGCGCAGGCGGAGCCGGCCTGACCGGTCAGTTTCCCTGCTCAGTTTGCTGTTTCTTGACGCGGGCCGCGAAGGCCCGTTCGAAGAAATCGCCCAGCTTCGCTTCCAGCCATTCCGGCGTCAGTTCGGCACAGCCGATGGTGCCGCCTTGCTTGCCGCTGCCGTCACGGGCGCGCTGGTCGAATGCGCTGGTCCACTCCAGCAGGCAGCTGTTCTCGATGGCGGCAAACGTCAGCATGCACGCATCCCGCCCGGCATGCGCGGCCAGGCGGTTTTTCTCGGGCACGAAGATCAGCCGGATGAAATCGTTCCAGCCGTCGTTGCCTTCCTCGACCTTGCCGTCGTAATCATGTTCGTACATCTGCTTGCGCACGGCGGCAAACTGGGGCCGGACGACGTTCTCCAGCGTCTGCCGGTACTGTTCGCGAAAGTCCAGCCGCGCCTGGCGCGCAGCCTGTTCCTGCGCCGCCTGCTTGGCCTGCGCCAGATCCGCTTCATGCTTCAGAGCGGCTTTTGAGAAGATCGACATCGCATCCTTACCAGAAAAACATCAGTGTACACGGGCGCGTTGCGTGCATGCGCCAGAATGTGTCGCAGCGGCCCCGAAAGCGTGACGCGCGGCCTGGTGCATGCTACCATCGATGCTCTCTGGCAATACAAAATGCCGGATTTCCTCGGTCCCCAGCCCCGCCCGAATTGCCGCGACATCTCGTCGCCACCGTTGCAACTTCAACCGCTACCCATGAAACTCGCTAATCTTAAAATCGGCGTCCGCCTGTCGTTGCTGGCCGTGTTTTTCCTCATTACTCTGCTGCTGGTCGGCCTGACCGGCTGGTCCGCACTGCGCGCCATGAACGAGCGCAATGCCGCCGGCTTTACCGAAGCGAACCAGCTGCTGGGCACCGTCGATACCGCGCGCATGGCGCAGGTGGACTTCAAGATCCAGGTGCAGGAATGGAAGAACATCCTGCTGCGCGGCTATGACGACGCCCATATGGTGACCTACCGCGGCAACTTCTTGAAGTCCGGGGAAGACACGACGAAACAGCTCGCGACGTTGAAAGGCATGATGACCGGTCTGAAACTGGACACGGCCATTGTCGACGACGCGGCGCGCCTGCACGGCGAGCTGCAGCAGCGCTACCTGACGGCGTTGCAGCAGTATGTGGTGGGCGATCCGGCCAGCGCCAAGGTGGTTGACGGTCTCGTCAAGGGCATTGACCGCGCACCGACGGAACAGATCGACAAGATCGTCACGTTCATCGAAAAGGCGGCAGCCGAACGCATGACCGCGGTCGAGGCGAAGAACGCCGCCGATTACGAACGCTCCGTCTGGCTGCTGCTGGCATTGCTGGTGGCTGCCGTTGCCATCGGCACCGTCATCGTCGTGACGCTGGTGCGCGGCATTACCGGTCCGCTGGCGCGCGCCGTGACCGTTGCCCGCGAAGTGGCGGATGGCGACCTGCGCGCGGCCGTGCAGTCGACCCGCCAGGACGAAATCGGCGAACTGCTGCGCGCACTGGGCACGATGAGCGGCAACCTGTCGCGCATCGTCACGCAGGTCCGCGGCGGCACGCAGGCCATTGCCCTGGCATCGGCTGAGATCGCCACGGGCAATGCCGACCTGTCGGCACGGACGGAAGAAATGGCCGGTTCGCTGGAAGAGACGGCATCGTCGATGACGGAAATCACCAGCACGGTCAGCCAGAACAGCGAAAACGCCGCCGAGGCGGCCCGCCTGGCCAGCGCGGCATCGGGCGTCTCCAGCCGCGGCAGCCAGACGGTGGCCGAGGTGGTGGCATCGATGAGCGCCATCGGCGCGAGCTCGGGCAAGATCGCGGAGATCATCGGCGTCATCGACGGCATCGCGTTCCAGACCAATATCCTGGCGCTGAACGCCGCGGTGGAAGCGGCGCGGGCGGGCGAACAGGGTCGCGGCTTTGCCGTCGTGGCCAGCGAAGTGCGCAACCTGGCGCAGCGCTCGTCGGCGGCAGCCAAGGAGATTCGCGAGCTGATCACGTCGTCCGTGGCCGAAGTGGGCTCCGGGCGCGCGCTGGTGGACCGCGCCGGCGCCACAATGCGCGAGGTGCTGACCAGCGTCGAGCAGGTCACGGCCGTCGTCACGGAGATTTCGCTGGCCAGCAACGAACAGCAGGAAGGCATTGCCCAGATCGGCACAGCCATCGCGCATATCGACAGCGTCACGCAGCAGAACGCCGCGCTGGTGGAGCAGGCCGCCGCCGCAGCGGAGTCGCTGAAGCTGCAGGCAAAGGAGCTGGACGAGGCGGTGGCGGTGTTCAAGCTGGCCTGAAACCCGGGACAGACCCCTGTTTTGGACCCCTGTTTTGGGGCAATGTTTACTCTAAACCCGGGTCTGTCCCGGGTTTTTTATTGGCGCTGTCACTCTTGACTAAGGGTTTTCTCGTCCATAAGCAGTGATGCCCGCAGGAACTCCGCAGGCGTACTGATCCGATTGCCATCCCGACCGTACAACCAGCCCAGGTAGTTCGACAGGTAGCGGCTGGCCACGCCATTGAAGCGTGTCAGCCACGTCTTGAAATGGCTGTGGTACCGGTTCACGTTCTGGACATGGATGGCGCCGCGCGTTCTGATGCCGGCGCTGATGTTGACGGCCTCGTGCAGGATGTCATGCGCCGTCGCGAAAGCCGGGTACGCGGCGGCACCATCGGTCACCAGCAGCACGTCGGCAGCGAGCGCCTTCGGCAGGCAGGCCGACAGCTGTGGTTTCGTCACCGGCCCGCGCCTGATCACCCGAGAAGCGTGCGCAGCGTTTGGCTTTGCTGCCCCGACAGATGCGGCAGCCAGTGCATCAACTCGTTGAATACGGCAGAAAATTGCTGGCTGTCCACGGCGGTGCCCTCCGGTTGTTATGCCTGAGGTAAGACAGCAGTTTCCGGAGGAAGTTCCCACGATGGGCAGGGACAGCGCCTTTTTTATTGGCCCGTGCTTTTGGCCAGATCGGCCAATGTCACGCGGCCAAAGCGTTCCAGCAGCTGCTCCTCCGCCTGCCGCAACGCATCTCCCAGCTCGATATTCACGGCCCGCTCGACGAGGCACCCGGTATGGTCGCTGCTGATGCCGATGGCAAATACCGACGGGCTGCCCAGCGCGCGGTGGATGTCCAGCAGCGAGATTTCGCTCAGCGGGCGCGCCAGCACCCAGCCACCGCCGTGGCCTTTTTCCGATTGCACGTAACCCGCCTCGCGCAGGCCCGCCATCGTGCGGCGCACGACGACGGGATTGGTGCAAAGCATCTGCGCGATGGCGTCAGACGTGGCACGGCCCGCGTGGGCGTCCATGTGGATCAGCACGTGCAGCATGCGGGAAAGTCGGCTGTCAGTTCTCATTCTCGCATTTTACACCTTGCGTAACTCATGGAGTTGCGTGACTTGCCGCCGCGTGCCACAATCACTCATGAAACAACTCGAGTTACATAACTACGGAGGAATCATGGATGTGATCGTCATTGGCGGCAGCTTTGCCGGATTGTCCGCTGCAATGCAACTGGCGCGGGCGCGCCGCCGCGTGCTGCTGATCGACGCGGGAGAACCGCGCAACCGCTTTGCCACGGCGGCCCACGGCTTCCTCGGCCAGGACGGCGTGGCGCCGCACGCTATCCGTGCCAACGCGCGGGCGCAACTGGCCGCCTATCCGACCGTACGCTTTCACGAGGGCGTGGCGACGGATGCGGCGGCGTCGGCCGAGGGCTTCAGCGTGACGTGCGCCGACGGCAGCACGCACCACGCGGCGCGCCTGATCCTGGCGACGGGCGTGCAGGATGCACTGCCGGCGCTTCCCGGTCTGCCGGAACGGTGGGGCCGCACAGTGCTGCACTGCCCGTACTGCCACGGCTACGAGCTGGGCGGCGTGCCCGTCGGCGTGCTGGCGGGTCATGAGAAATCGGCACACCAGGCGGCGCTGCTGCCGGACTGGGGGCCGACGACGTACTTCACGCAAGGCCAGTTCGAGCCGGACGGCGAGCAGGCCGCGCTGCTGGTAGCGCGCGGCGTCACCATCGAACGCACCCCGGTTGTCGCACTGTTAGGCGAGGCGCCCGCGCTGAAGGGTGTGCGGCTGGCGGACGGCCGGGTCGTGCCGCTGGGCGGCCTGTTCATAGCGCCGCGCACGGACCCGGGGCCGTTGGCCCGTCAGCTGGGCTGCGCGGTGGACGACGGCATGACCGGTCCGCTGATCCGCGTCGACGCGATGCAGCAGACGACCGTGCCGGGCGTGTATGCCGCGGGCGACGCGGCAACGATGATGCACAACGCCACGTTCGCGTCGGCGGGCGGTGTGATGGCCGGCGTGGCGACGCACCAGTCGCTGGTTCTGGCTACCAGATAACCGCCGTCAGCACGTCGCCATCGGGCAGCGTGCGCCAGTGCACCTGCACGGTCGCGCCCACGCACCAGCGCGCGGACAGCGCTTCGGCCACGACCAACGTCAGCCGGTCCGCGTCGATGGCTGTCACGCGCACGGCGGAGAAGTCGAAGAAGCGGCCGACAGCGCCGTACGCGGCTTTATAAAAACTCTCCTTGGCCGAGAAGACCAGCGGCAGCAGGCGCGCGCGATCGGCGTCCAGCAGCCGCAGTTCGGCCGCGTCCACGGCCAGGCTGGCAAGGCTGTCCAGCTGGTCCTGCGTGGCGGGCGACTCGATGTCGATGCCCACGCCGTGCCAGCTGCCTGCGGCCAGGGCGACGGCGCCGGCGCGGTGGCGGTTATGCGTGATGCTGCCGATGGTACCTAAGGGCCACAGCGGCTGGCGTTCGGCGCCGGTGCCGATATCCAGCACCGGCAGGCCTGCCGCTGCCAGCGCATGCCGGGCGGCCAGGCGGCCATAGAAATATTCCGCCTGGCGCTTGCGCACGCTGCGTTCGATGTGCGCAGGCAGCGCCAGTGCATGGTCGGCAAAGGCCGTGGGCACGAAAGAGTCGGCAGTGAAGTCGATCAGCTGCAGGGCCAGCGTCGGCGCATCGGCATCGGCGAGGGGCCAGTGCAGCACGTGGTGCCGGGGGCTCAAGAGTGGCATGTCGGACAGGATTGACGGGAACACCCTACAATAACCCCATCGACCACCAACGCAAAGTCCTATGAAGCCGGAAATCCTCGTCATGGCCCCGAGCCCGTCCGCCGCCGTGATGGCGCAGCTGGAGGCGCAGTTCACCTGCCATCACCTGTGGCAGCAACCCGCGGCGCAGCACGACACCTATATCGCGGCGGTCGGCGCCAACGTGCGCGGACTGGCGACGACGGGCACGATCGGCATCGACGCGGCGCTGGCCGCGCGTTTGCCACGCCTGGAGATCGTGGCCGTCAACGGCATCGGCACGGATGCCGTCGATTTCACGGCCACGCGCCCGCGCGGCATCCGGGTGACGAACACGCCGGGCGTGCTGACGGACGACGTGGCCGACCTGGCCGTGGCGCTGCTGCTGGCGGCGGCGCGCCGCATCCCGGCACTCGATCATTATGTGCGCGGGGGCTCGTGGGCGGCACGCGCGCCGCTGGCGCCGGCGCGCACGCTGCGCGGCAAGACGGCGGGCATCTACGGCTTCGGGCGCATCGGCAAGGCCGTCGCGGCGCGGCTGGCGGGCTTCGGCATGGCGCTGCGCTACTATCAGCCGAACGTGGTGGCGGGCAGCGACGTGCCGCGCAGCGCCACCTTGCTGGCGCTGGCGGAGGAATCGGATTATCTGGTGATCTGCGCGCCGGGCGGCGCGGCCACGCGCGGGCTGGTGGATGCGGCCGTCCTGGCGGCGCTGGGGCCAGAGGGCACGCTGGTCAATGTGGCGCGCGGCTCGATCGTCGACGAAGCGGCACTGACGGCGGCGCTGGCGGACGGCACGCTGGGCGCCGCAGCGCTGGACGTGTTTGCCAATGAACCGGACGTGCCGGCTGCCCTGGCGGCGCTGCCGAATGTCGTGCTGACACCGCACGTGGGCAGCCTGACCGTGGAGACGCGTCATGCCATGGGGCAGCTCGTGGTGGACAACCTGCTGGCGCACTTTGCGGGCGCGCCGCTGCTGACGCCGGTGCCGTGAAGACTACGCCGTCGTGCCGCGCTGCGCCCGTTCGCGGAACTGTTTCGGCGTGACGCCCATCAGTTTCTTGAACAGCCGGCTGAAGTAGGCGGGGTCGCGAAAGCCCAGTTCCTCGCCGACGCTGGCGATGGAGGCGGGCATGTACGTCAGCTTGCGGCACGCTTCCAGCAGCAGGCGCCCCTGCGTCATGTCGAAGGCCGATTTGTCGGCGAATTTTTCGCAGACGCGCGACAGCCGTGCCGGCGTCACGCCGAGTTCCTCCGCATAGCGCGCCACCAGCCACTGGTCGCGGTAATGCTGTTCGACGAGGGCGCGGAAGGCACTGAACAGTTCGAAGTCCTCGCGCCCCGATTCGTCGGCCAGGCGGCGCTCCGTATCGAGCCGCACCAGCAGCAGCAGGATGCCGCGCGCCAGCCATTCCACCATCAGCGGCTGGCCATAGCGCGGGCCGCGCGCTTCCGCCGCCAGTTCGCCCAGCAACGTGGTCAGGCGTTCGCGCACTTCCGGCGCCTCCTGCAGCCGCAGCGTCTGCGCGCGCTCGAACAGCGGCGCAAACAGGTCGAGCGAGGCGACGATGCGATAGTCCACGGTCAGCACCCAGCCTTCGGCCTCGTCGCGGAATCCGCACGAGTGGGCGACGGTGGGCGGAATGACGATCACGCCCGGACCCTCGCACTGCCACGTCATGTTTTCCACCTGCGCGCTCGCCCTACCGGCCATCAGGAAGATGATCTGGTACAGGCCGCGGTGCAGGTGCGTGCCGACGTGCCAGTCCTTCGGCCGGCTGTGCGGCCGGATCGGCTCGATGTGGACGAATTCGGCATTGTTGATGACCGCATTGTCGCCATACAGCGCAAAGCGGGGCATTTCGCGGGGCAGCGTTTTCATGGTGTCAGTGTATCGCGTTACCGGGCGCGATGCTCAAAGCGGCAGGGCCGTCTGGTACTTTACCTCGCGCAGCGCGACATTCGTATTGATCTGCGAAACGCCCTGCAGCTTGAACATGACTTCGTGCAGGAAGTTCTGGTACGCCTCCATGTCCGGCACGATCACCTTGATCGTGTAGTCGGAATTGCCGGTCGTCTCGTAGCACTCGACGACTTCGGCGCGCGCCTGCATGGCGCTTTCGAACGCCTCGACCACGCCGGCCGAATGGCGGTTCAGCGACACGTGCGCCAGGCAGCAGACCATCAGCCCGACCTTGCGGCGGTCCACCAGCGCCGCGTAGCGCGTGATGTAACCATTGTCTTCCAGCTCCTTCTGGCGGCGCCAGCAGGGCGTGGCGGACAGGCCCACTGCCTCCGCCAGCTCCGCCGTGGACAGGCGGCTGTTCTTCTGCAGCGCGGCCAGGATTTTCACGGAAGGGGCATCGAGAGTATGGTTTTTCATTTTGAGGCAGCAAATCGAAAGGATTTACCGGAACGGTAGCATACACAACAATAATTAGGGAAATTATTCCGCCACCGCGCACCTATCATCTTCTGCACGGAGACAAAAGCCCATCGAGGCAAGGAATAACAATGAATGCCCACACCACGCCAGGCGCCGCCGCGCTGCAGGCCGCCACGCCCCCATCCGACACGCTTTTCGATCACACCCTTGTCGATCCCAATTATGCGCTGCAGGACAACCTGACCCGCGAATCGGGCCGGGTGTTCCTGACCGGCACCCAGGCGCTGGTGCGCCTGCTGACGATGCAACGGCGCCTCGACGCCGCCAAAGGCCTGAACACCGCCGGTTTCGTCAGCGGCTACCGCGGTTCGCCGCTAGGCGCCGTCGATCAGGAGATGTGGCGTGCGCAAAAGCACCTGGCGGCGCATGCCGTCGAGTTCCTGCCGGCGATCAACGAGGACCTGGGTGCCACCGCCGTGCTGGGGTCGCAGCAGGTCGAGACCGATCCCACCCGCAAGGTCGATGGCGTGTTCGCCATGTGGTACGGCAAAGGGCCCGGCGTCGACCGTTCCGGCGACGCGCTCAAGCACGGCAATGCCTACGGCTCGTCGCCGCACGGCGGCGTGCTGGTGGTGCTGGGCGACGACCATGGCTGCGTGTCGTCGTCGATGCCGCACCAGAGCGAGGCGGCGCTGATCGCCTGGAGCATGCCGGTGCTGAACCCGGCCAATATCGAGGAATACCTGGAGTTCGGCCTGTACGGCTGGGCACTGTCGCGTTTTTCCGGTAACTGGGTCGGCTTCAAGGCGATCTCGGAAACAGTGGAGGGTGGCGCCGTCGTCGAGCTGCCGACCGCGCCACGGTATGCGGCGCCCGCCGACTACACCTATCCGCCCGACGGCCTGCACTACCGCTGGCCCGACTTCCCCAGCCTGAAGATCGAGCAGCGCGTGGCCGCCAAGCTCGATGCGGTGCGTGCATTCGCCCGCGCCAATTCGATCGACCGTTTTGTCGTCGAGGCGCCGCACGCGACGCTCGGCATCGTCAGCGCCGGCAAGGCGTATCTGGATCTGGTGGAAGCGCTGCAGCGCATGGGCCTGGGCCCCGAGCGGCTCGAGGAACTGGGCATCCGCTTGTACAAGCCGGGCCTGACGTGGCCGCTGGAACCCACCCGGCTGGAGCGCTTCAGCATGGGCCTGCACGAAGTGCTGGTGGTCGAGGAGAAGGACCCCGTCATCGAGCAGCAGATCAAGAACTACCTGTACAACCGTCCGTCCGGGCAGCGTCCGCAGGTGCTGGGCAAGACGGACCTGGCGGGGCAGCCGCTGCTGGCGGCCATCGGCGAGCTGCGGCCGTCGCGCATCGCGCCGGCGCTGATCCGCTGGCTGGCGCCGCACCTGCCGCAGCTGGACCTGGCACGCTGGCTGCCGGACTTCTGCGCCTCCGCCGTCAAGGCCGATCCGGCCAACGCGATCCGCACGCCGTACTTCTGCTCCGGCTGCCCGCACAACACGTCCACCAAGGTCCCCGAAGGCAGCACGGCGATTGCCGGCATCGGCTGCCACTTCATGGCGACATGGATGGAGCGCGACACGGTGCAGCTGACGCAGATGGGCGGCGAGGGCGTCACGTGGGTGGCGGCGTCGCGCTTCGTCGACCGGCCGCACGTGTTCCAGAACCTGGGCGACGGCACGTACTATCACTCCGGCTTCCTGGCGCTGCGCCAGGCCGTGGCGGCGCGCGCCAACATCACCTACAAGATCCTGTACAACGACGCCGTGGCGATGACGGGCGGCCAGCCGGTCGACGGCAAGCTGACGGTGCCGCAGATCGTCCAGCAGGTGCTGACGGAAGGCGCGGTGCGCGCCGTGATCGTCACCGACCAGCCCGAGAATTACCACGACGTGAAACTGCCGGCGGGCGTCACGGTGCATCACCGCTCGGAGCTGGACATGGTGCAGCGCCAGCTGCGCGAGATACAGAACGTGACGGTGCTGGTGTACGACCAGACCTGCGCTGCGGAGAAGCGGCGCCGGCGCAAGAAGAACACGGCCACGCACACGGAGTTCCCCGATCCGCCGCGCCGCGTCGTCATCAACGAGGAAGTGTGCGAGGGCTGCGGCGACTGCGGCGTGCAGTCGAACTGCCTGTCGATCCTGCCGCTGGAAACCCCGTTGGGCCGCAAGCGCCAGATCGAACAGGCGTCGTGCAACAAGGACTACTCGTGCGTGGAAGGCTTCTGCCCCAGCTTCGTTTCCGTGCTGGGCGGGCAGCTGAAAAAGCCGGTCGCGGCAAAGCTCGACGTCGCGCGCATCGAGGCGATGCTGGCCGCATTCCCGCCACCGCCGCCGTACGATTTCTCGACGGCGAAGCCGTTCGAGATGCTGGTGGCCGGCGTGGGCGGCACCGGCGTCGTCACCATCGGCGCGCTGATCACGATGGCGGCGCACTTGGAAGGCAAGGGCGCTTCGACACTGGACTTCATGGGCTTCGCGCAGAAGGGCGGCGCCGTGATGTCGCACGTGCGCGTGGCCGCCGCGCCGCACGCGCTGCACCAGGTGCGCATCGACCTGCAGCAGGCCGACGCCGTGCTGGCGTGTGACGCCGTCGTGGCGGCAATGCCGGACGCGCTGGCCGTCATGCGCCACGGCCACACGCAGGTGATCGCCAACGAACGGGAAATCCCCACGGCGAAGTTCACCCGCAATCCCGACGCCAGCAACGATATGGGCGGGCTGTTTGCCCAGTTGCGGCGGGCGGCGGGGGACGGCAACGTGCATGCGGTGGACGCGCAGGAACTGGCCACCCGCCTGCTGGGCGAACCCATCGCCGGCAATATGCTGATGCTGGGTTACGCGTGGCAGAAGGGACTCGTGCCCGTGTCGCTGGCGGCGCTGCTGCGCGCCGTGGAGCTGAACAACGTGGCCGTGCCGATGAACCGGCTGGCGCTGCTGCTGGGCCGCCTGGCCGCTGCCGACATGACGGCGCTGGAGGGACTGGCCGGTGGCGGCAAGGTCGTGCAGTTTGCCGCCCCCGCCACGCTGGAGGAACTCGTCGCGCAGCGCATGCCGCGCCTGGCGCAATACCAGAACGACGCCTATGCACAGCGCTACCTGGCCGCGGTGCGTCGCGTTGAAGAGCGCGAACGGGCGGTGGACGGTCCGGCCTCGAAGACGCCGCTGACGAAGGCGGTGGCACGGGCGCTGTTCAAGCTGATGGCGTACAAGGACGAATACGAGGTGGCGCGCCTGCATGCCGATCCCGCGTTCCGGGCGAAGCTGGACAACCAGTTCGGCGGCGACTACCGGCTTGAGTTCCACCTGGCGCCGCCGCTGCTGGCCCGGCGCAAGCCGGGCTCCGACGTGCCGGCCAAGATGCGTGTCGGCCCCTGGATCCTGTCGGCGTTCCGCCTGCTGGCACCGCTCAAGGTACTGCGCGGAACAATGCTCGATCCGTTCGGCTGGACGGCGGAGCGCCGTCACGAGCGGGCGCAGCGCGATGTCTACTTCGCGCTGCTCGACGAGCTGTGCGCCAGCCTGACGCCGGAGAACAAGGCGACGTGGCTGAAGCTGGCCCAGCTGCCCGAGCGCATCCGCGGCTTCGGCCACGTCAAGGCGCACAACGTGATGCTGGCGGCGCAGGAGGAGCAGCGGTTGCGCGGGCAGTTGGGAAAGGTCGGCCACGTCCAAGGTAAAGGCGTGGTATTGCATGGATAAACGAAGCGAGCTTAAGTTCGGGCCAATATGACTCTAGGGTGCCACGTGTTTGCCCTTAGAGCCAGTTTGTAGAGCGTCGCACATGAGGTGTCATCAACGTTTAGGTGATCTTCGCGAAAGAGCGGGAAGGCTCGAGGTTACAGCATGTCAAACCAGGTGGCAGCGTTGCCCTCCGATATGACCTGCGTCGCCAGCTGCTATCGTCCTGCGATTGCTGTCACTATATGCAAGCAGTCGCAATTCTGGTTCCGGTAGCTAGAAGAAAGCCAAGGGATCGAAATGGTCGAGTGGCGCCTATTAATGATGGTGATTTTTCCGTCTGCGCTTTCAACGCTAGAATCGTCCTGTCGATCACGAGGAGAGAAATTCTTGCCCGAAGGCTAGATGCGGAGATCTCTGTACAGGCAGCTGGTCTACGTGCGCCTGTACGAAGGTTCCACGCATTGGCGAAACAGCGAATGCATCCGTACCCGCGTCTGGGAACATGTTCGCGTTCATCAGCCGCCGGGCAGCTCAGATCCGTAGCCGCTGTTGCGAACCCGACAGCTTGTATGCATTGGGTTAAGCGCTTGGAACAGTGCCGGCTGGCCTGGACCCGAGCCAAGGGCGCGCCCTGTGATATGGACTCAGTGAGCCTTAGACTTGCTCGGGGAGACCGCGCCCGCAGGGGCGCAAGCGCGACAAAAAATCCGAGCGTCACATCAAGGCGACCTGTTCGCGCTGCGCACTTCATGCATGTTGCCGTGCAGTTCAATCCACCTCCCACCTCTGTAACTGCGGGCCCGACGGTGAGAGCGGCTACGCCGAAGGACGCGCTTGTCTCGACGAGACGAGTGCAAAGCCCTCGATCTGCGCAGTCAGGCTACAATGTGGAGATCACATTTTCCGTTCGCTCATCATGCCGTTAAGAAGACCAATCACCAGCCTTCCATGCAAAAGCAACGGGGCGCCGGTGGCAGACGTCATAGTCAAAGTGACTGCCATGACGTGGGCGCACGCCACGTTTTGGCATACTGAAGTGCAGTCGCTCATCGATAAGCATTATCAACATTGGCAGTCGAATGTGCCGCCTCAGGATGTACGCGCCGACGTAGGCTGGGACTGGACAAAAATACTTGGTCTCCATGCAATCCACAATTTTGCCATTTACATTCCGGGCAACCACTCCGGACCGGCACTGGCCTTGGCATTGGTAGTCCTTACCCAGTCCGGCGAAGAACTTCCGATCGGTATGCTTACCGTCGTGCCGCAATTTCACTGCAGCGTGGGCAATGTGGTAGGTAGTAGAACTTTTGCGTGGTATCTTGCAGATGCGCCGATCTCGTTTTACCGGGATGTGCTGAAGGTCGAGCCGATCGTGTCCGTCGCTGCAGCGTTGATTGATACTGCCATTCAAAGTGGACTTGATGCAGGAATGAATGGGTCATTGTTGTTGCATGCGGATCCCAATGGGGGGCAGCGGCTCGCAAATTATTATCTACAGAGATGCAAAATGCAGCAGCTACCGCTAAACAGCCCGCCCGTATCGCCGTTTCGACGCAAACAAGTGAGCCAGTATTTCTATATGGATGCTGCGCGAGCAGCAGCTTTTTCTGCCGATTTCGATTGCAGGCGATAAGAATGCAATTGCCTCTACCAAGTTCAATATCATGACCGACATTCAAACTACGGTATCCCCCGAGGTTCTATGCAAGGCGCTGAAAGACGTGCTGGCGCTGGAATTTGACTTTGCAAGCCCTTCGGAGCTTGCTGCTGCTGCGGTGTTGAGCCAGAAACTGATGGCGGATCCTGACATGGCCACTACGCTCGCTAAAATTGTGGCGCAATATAGTGTCGGGGGGAAAGTCGACGTGCATCGTAGAAGGGCTGCGCCGTTCCCGGCCCTACTGCGTTCCAACACGACAGTAGTGCAGGATATATCTGCATTGGATTGGCCAACTGAGTCCAACTCGGAGCGTGCCGAAGGGCGCGAAATTGCTGAAGTTCGCGTAGCTAGCACGACGGCTCAGGATGTCGACTTGTTTGAGGGTGGCGAGCGAGTCGCGCTAAGAAATTACCATTTGGTAATTTACTCACCCGAAGTGTTGGGGTTTCCCACAGAAACTCCGAAAGCCGATTGGTCGAAAAACACGATCGTTAAGTGGGAGCATTTTTTCCGGTTGGCGGAAGACATTGTTTCAACACGGACAACGCTTCCGAAAAAGCGGCGATCAAATTATTTGGCCCGAGCCCTTCATTCCGTCCGTAATCAACTGTCATTTTCAGCCGAGCATAAGGCGAGGAACTATAGCATAGTGGAATATCGCGCCGGTGAGTGGAAAACCCATGTCCATGTCTTATACGACCCGGATACTCTCTACGTTGTCGTAACCCGGAACGAGGCGACAACGTTACGGTCAATGGTGCGTGTCGAGAATCCGGATTTTTTTGCGAAAGAAATTGTCGATGCATTCGAAGGTCATAGAGATAATGCGATGGAAGCTATTACGTCGCTACGCCAAGAACTAACTCATTGACTTCAGTGCGTCAGAAGCGGCGCTAGTTAGGCTATGATGATTTACCCACCAGCCAGGCGGTGAATTTTGGCTCGTCAGCGTTGCCGAATTCATAACCCACAATAACGGCGACGGTCAGCACGGCTGCCATATATGAAGGTGATGTCTACCACGGTTGAAGTACGGCAGAGTTCAGCAATGGTACCGGAGTTCACGCCCCATGCCTAGCTCCATTTTGTTAACTCGGAATTATGTCGAACAGGTGGATCGTTGTGCAACGCTGCACAGGAACCGGTTACCGACGTTATAACCCTGCTGAGAATCTATATCGGCCTACTCTACGTGAGCAGCCCCTGGGCTAAGCGTACAATTTTAAATGCTTCCAAGCACAAGCGCTCGGGCGAAATTGTAAATTTCTTGGCGAAGTTCCGACCATGCATCGGCATGTAGTCCTACTTCCGGTATCCCTGCGTCATGGGACAATTTTGTCTCGCCGTGACGGACACGGTAAAACAACGCAAAATGAGAACCCCATGAAGACGAAACTCGCAATGGTCATCGCAGCAATGCTCGTCAGTGCCGGTGTCGCGGCTCAGTCCACGAGCTCCGGAAGCACCGATACCGATCCGCAAAAAAACTCGGCCACGAAGAAATCGCACAAGGCCGACAAGTCGAAAAAGAGCACCGGCAAGCATGACCAGAGCACGTCGGGCACTTCCGGCAGCGCCGGCTCCAGCTCCACCGACATGAATACTGGCAACAGCGCCGGCGCCTCGGGCGCCACCGGCACCACGGGCTCGTCCAGCACCGGTACCGCCGGCACGGGCACGGACAACTGGCGCGGTGCTTCCGGCACCGCCGGCATGAACAGCTCGGGCGCCAGCGGCACGGGCACGTCCGGTACTTCGGGCACGTCCGGCACGTCGGGCACGTCCGGCACGCAGGGGACTTCCGGCACCTCGGGCGCATCCGGCACGACCGGCACCTCGGGCAGCGGCATGACCGGCACCACGGGCGGCAACCGCTCGGGCTCGGCCGGCTCGACGGGCTCGATGGGCACCAGCGGCGCGGCTGGCACGGGTACGGGCTCGAGCTCGTCCGGCACCACCACGTCGCCCAACACCCCAACCACGCCGCCCACCCGCTAAGGGGCGCGCAGTCACCGCAGCCGCCCCCGGGCGGCTTTTTCTTGCCCGGCGGGACAACGGATGATGCGCCCTGCGCACGTTACCGTACGTCTATCGCAATCGCCGGCAAATTGCTCTACCTTGAAGGCCATGCGCACGGCGCAGCCCTCAGCACAGTCCGAACCGAACCTGGCAGCAGAACACCGTCGAAAGAACACAGTCAAATACACCGAACCCACTCTACAGGAGGCTTTATGCTGGCGATGAATTACCGCGGTCCCTACCGCGTGCGTGCAGACCACAAACCCGACCCCGTCATCGAGCATCCGGGCGATGCCATCGTCCGCGTGACGCGCTCGTGCATCTGCGGGTCCGACCTGCACCTCTACCATGGCCTCGTGCCCGACACCCGCGTCGGCACCACCTTCGGCCACGAATTCGTCGGCATCGTCGAGGAAGTCGGCTCGGACGTCAAGAAACTGAAAGTGGGCGACCATGTGCTGGTGCCCTTCAACGTCTTTTGCGGCTCGTGCTTCTTTTGCCAGCGCGAACTGTACGGCAATTGCCACAACACGAACCCGCAGGCCACTGCCGTGGGCGGCATCTACGGTTACTCGCACACGGCCGGCGGCTACGACGGCGGCCAGGCCGAGTTCGTACGCGTGCCGATGGCGGACGTGGGCCCGACGGTCATCCCGGCCGACATCCATGAAGACGACGCCGTCCTGCTGACGGACGCGCTGCCCACCGGCTACCAGGCCGCCGAGATGGGCGACATCGCCGAGGGCGACACGGTGGTCGTGTTCGGCGCCGGTCCCGTGGGCATCTTCGCCGCCAAATCGGCATGGCTGATGGGCGCCGGGCGCGTCATCGTCGTCGATCACGTCGAATACCGGCTCGATTTCGTGCGCCGCTACGCCCAGTGCGAAGTCATCAACTTCCGCGAAGTGGACGACATGGCACTGCACATCAAGAAGATGACGGACTGGCTGGGCGCGGATGTCTGCATCGACGCCGTCGGCTGCGAAGCGGCCGGCAACGCCATGCAGACGATCACGGGTCCGTACACGATGCTGCAGGCTGGCTCGGCCACGGTGCTGCACTGGGCCATCAACTCGGTGCGCAAGGGCGGCAATGTGTCGATCGTGGGCGTGTACGGCCCCACGTTCAACGCCGTCCCCATCGGCAACGCGCTGAACAAGGGCCTGACGTTGCGGATGAACCAGGCCAGCGTCAAGCGCCACCTGCCGCGCCTGATCGAGCACATCCAGGCCGGCCGCATCGATCCGAAGCAGATCATCACGCACCGGGTGCCGCTGGAAG
>Ga0265797_10000779_pt1 | contig 57998 bp, 54 predicted proteins | sample P2T30metagenome_FD_192433 | JGI IMG/M metagenome (GOLD analysis project Ga0265797, IMG submission 192433) | Plant litter microbial communities from East Loma Ridge, Irvine, California - P2 T30 | ecosystem: Environmental > Terrestrial > Plant litter > Unclassified | place: USA: California...
GAAGATGAAGATGAGGATGAAGATGCACGCACATGAAAGCGGCTTTCAAGACCTTTCCATTCCACACGTGCCGTAACGCTCTACCCATTAATCGCATTGCACCGCCCAAACATCACGAAACTTCCTTCCGTAGATAGTCGAAACTGGAGCACATACATACGCCTATCCTTTCCCATCCCTCCCATCCTTCCCATGCTTCTCAATTCCACCACACACAGCACAGCAATGCCAAACTAAACCCAAAGCAGCAACCTACCCTCACACCCCTAGCTCCATACCCATACCCATCTCTTTCTCAAACTTACATTTACTCCAATACTTCATTTCATGTCTTAGTAGTGCTGGGCCCGTCAACGTCGAATTCGAACGATACTTTCTTGGGCGTTTGTGCCGGGATGGCTGGGCGTGGGGAAGTGGTGCTTGGAGACTGAGTAATAATAGTGCGGGCCGATTTTGGTTTCTGGCGATGGGTGAGGGTGGATGTGGATGGGAATGTGGGGGGGTGTTTTGCTTTGTCTTTTGCGCTTGGAGGGTAAGCGTGCGTGTCTGGCGGCGGCGGCGGTGGTGGGGCGGTTTTGTCGACGGGGATTTGGTGGCGTGACGGCTTTTGTTCGACGCTGGGCTTTTGGTCGTGTCTGGAGTCCCACGGATCGCGCTCTGCTTTTCGGCTGCTGGGGCGAGTTAACTGCGCTTCATTGTCTGAGTTGTGTTCGTCTTGCGATGGCAAGTTTTTTCGTCTTGCGCGCTGCGGTGGCGGTGTCGAAGTGTATCTTGGCAGTTGGCGGTTATGTAGCGCTTCCGCTTCTCTGGGGGGCTCGTGCTGGCGATACGAAGGCGGTGCTCGACGGGGTCTGCGGTTCGACTGAGCTGGCTGTATCAATGCTCCCATGGTGTGGTAACCTGAAGTCTTCGATGGAGGCGAGATCGAGTAGGCCGGATAATTGTGTCGCGGGTCAAATGCCAATTGAGGTGCAGGTGGGGTCGGCGTGTATCTCGATATAGAGACGGGAGGTGCAGAGGGGAATGGATGCGGTAGTGCATAGATATTAGGAGGCGGAAGGTCGCTCTGGTGGTATTGGTGCACGAAAGGTGGTAGGCGTTGTACTTGGGCCTTTCGCACCTTGTCCGTGTGATTTCGACGGGCTCGACGCGCTCGGGTTGGTGGCTCATCGTTGTAGTCAGAGCTTTCATCCTCGATGGCAGACTCGTCTGGGTATGGCTGGCCGTTCGGTGTGATGAGGATTGGCGGTGGGCCTTGGATTGTGATTTGTAGTCCGACTGCCGCTGCGGCTGTTTGTACCCTGCGCAGTTGGTTTCGTCCAGACGCCGGTAGGGTATCGGTGGAGTGTGGCGGTCTGTCAGGTGGGATTGTTGTTCTCGGATTGACATACGATTGTCCTCTCCTAAGGCCAATTGGCGTAGGCGCGTCGGCAGTACGCGTGCTGCGGCAGGCGCAGTCGTTGAAAAACTTTTGAAACCGCTCGTGAGCGAGTATATTGACCACATCCTGAGCGCTGGGTCTCAGCTGACGGATTGGATGCAGCATGTTGGCAATACATGCTTGCCATATGTGACTCTGACCAAGATATCCTGCTAGCTGAGGGGTTACTTGCCTGTACCACCTAGCTTGTGTATGCTTGCCGAAGAAGAATTCTCGCATCTGGGTCACATCAACTCCGGTGTATGTGGCCTGCATCTCCACGAAGACGAGTCCCAAGGAGTACACGTCAGTTTTCGACCCGTGTCCAAGCAGATTTCCATCTTCTGGCATAGCTTCCGGGGCGGCGAACATCTTACTGGCTAGTGCTGGTGTGTCGGTTGACGTGTCCTGATCGGCCTCGAGTCGTCGCGACGAGCCAAAGTCAGTGAAGTAGACATGTTGACCGCAATGGACGATATTGGATGGCTTGATGTCTTCGTGGAACACGCCCTGTGATTGCATATACGCCAACGCAGATGCAAGGCAGCCAAACCATGTCGCAATCCAGCTCTTCTGCTCGACGGAAGCTGGCTTGCATTGCTCGCAGAGAAAATGTTCAAGGTCCTCTTCGGCCGCGGGGAACATGAGGACGCAGAAAGTCTGCCGCTTGCCCATCTGCTCCGCGTAGCATCCCAGCACCTTGACAATGTGCTCGTGATAGAGACTGCGGAGGTTGTTCACCTCGGACTGGATTTGCTTCCGGTCGCGTGCGGCTGCCTGCTTACCTCGATCGATGAAGATTCGTTTCCGCGCCATGACCACTTCTGAGCCGGGCATACTGACTTCCTCTACCTCGTTCTTTGCGCTCCTACCTAGCATGCCTCTTGTGGTTGCAACTGGAGTCACGGCAGGCGACTTTTCATCCCACAGGAACTTGTTGGCTCCGACTTGCCAACCGCGTCTTTCTGCCATTGCTTCAGTGCGCAAAATCGTTCGCTTCACAGGCGGTCTTGCAGGCGACGTGCTCGTGTGGTCCTGTTGTGTTAAGCTCATGTTCCTCAGCTTTCTCGTGTGTTCAGACAAGTGCTCTATCTGTTGCGCAGTAAGGCTACCGTCCACCATGAAGTGGTCTCCGATGTCGTGGACGTGTATCTCCAAATGTTGCAAAGTTTCGGCGCAGACGTGACGTTTTGCAATCAGGACATTGATGAATGCGATACTTTCATTTCGCATACGCTGCGTTTCGTCTTTCACGGGCGTTCCGTTGTTTTTCGGCGACTGACGGCGTCCAGCTGTGGGCCTGGCGCACAGTTGGTTTTTCTGGAGGGAGTCGATGCAACGGCGGAGCTCCTCGACGTTCGTCTCCTCGCCATCAAGAAGGCGCACTGTTTCCTGTCTCTCCCAGATGTGGCACATGACGACCTGGAGCTAATTGCCGACCGTTGAGCGAAAGAACGCGAGTGAAGAAGAAAGACGGACTGTGCGACGATGATACGGAGACGACGAGAGAAGGAAAGAGTCATTATGGTGAGGTTGATCGCTCAGCCTCAGCCTCCCTGCAACCGCCTGCACGCGTTGCGACCAATGAAGCGTGCAGAACACGCGGACGAGGTTGTGGTCGTATCTGCATCTCTGACGCCTGCCTGCTCAGGAACCTGTAGCAAGGTGGATTGAAGTGAAATAGATCTTCATGATATATAATTGATGTGTCTGACGTGCTTCAGAAACGACGAGGACGTTCTAGGTTGTCAGTAATTTTGGGTGAGCCTTTGTGCGATGGAGGAAGCCAAATAGGCCACATCGGCTTCAGAGCGGATATCGAGAATCAATCATACAACGCGCATCGTGTCTGCTGACTTAATTCGCATTGATGTCTGTGAAGGTAGTGAAGTGCTAGCGTTCGCCGGTGAAAGTGAGCTCCACTGAAAAGTTGCATGCCAAGGCGTTAGCGGCTTTCCTGTCGCGTGCAACACTCCCCCGCCTCGCACCGTCATTTTCACAGGTTGCAAGCACAAGCCCAAGCCCATCGCGCCCCTCACCTTAATTTCTTATTCTTCCTGCTTGACCAGATGTAACCCCTTCGGCAGTCACGACCCACCCACCATGGTCTCTCTTGCCTCAACCGTCAATCGCGATATTGCCGCCGCCCCCAGCCTAGGCAACGCCAACGGCAACAGCCTCAAGCGGAAGAACCTCGACCACTCCTCCGACATCGAAAACCTCGACTCCAGCCAGCTCAAACGCCGCCGAGTCGCATTCAACCCGGACGTCGATGTGCGGATACTGTCCGACGACAATGACAAGAGCCTGGAACTTGTGGGCGAGGAGGTGCGGCGCGCGATAGAGAAGCATGCCGCGGGCGAGAAAGGCGCATACGATCTGCTCAAAGGACTCTTCAAGGACAATCCGCGGTCTTCTGGCTCGGCACCAAGTGGCCTGCTGCAGAAGTACGTCATTGCGCTCAGCAACAACGTGGACCGGCTGGACTACAGCTGCAAAGCCCTGGTGCACGCTGTAATTGACTGCGAATGGGCGGCGCGCAACGACAGCTTCGTGCAGTCCTACCGCTACTTCCTGAGATCACTTTTGTCCATACAGCATGGTTTCATGTCGACCGTCCTGCAGGTGCTCGTCACCATGTTCCTCAAGGCCCCAGCCATCAACGCCCGCCATCGAGACGACCCACCAATCGAGCGTGTGCGCATTGAGTCACGGATACACCAGACGCTTCAATCGATACTCCGCAACATCCCAATGGCAAGCGCATACCTCTCGCCTATTCTCTCGTCGACATTTCCCTACCCAGACGACGATGCCAAGACCCATGTGCAGTACATCCGGAACATGCTGAGAGTCGTGTCCTACTGCTCTGAGCTCAAGGGCGAGGTCTTCACCCTCATCACAGACAAGCTGCTGAAGATTGACGTGCAGATCCAGGTGGACATGGAAGAGCTGGAAGACGACCTGGAGGAACGGCTTGTTGGCGATGCCATCAACGAGGCCGAAGACGACGACAGCGACAACGAGTCCGTATCCAGCGAAGAGAGCCTGGAGCCAGACGAGCAGCGACTCAAGGACATCCGCCAGTCCGTCAGCAAGCTCGACACAATCATGGACATGCTCTTCACCCACTACGACTCCATCTTCGAAGCCAACCGCTTCGAGGCAGACAAGCTCTTCGAAACGCTACTCTCGCAATTCGTCTCCTCCGTCCTACCCACCTGCCGCTCGCGCCACGCCCAGTTCCTCCTCTTCCACTTCAGCCAGACCTCCATGGAGCGCACCGACCGCTTCGCAGGTGCGTGCTCGCAAATCGCCTTCGACCAGAATCGGCCACACATCCTGCGCGTCACCGCCGCCGCATACCTCGGCTCCTTCATCGCACGCGGCGCTCACGTGTCCACCGAAACCGTACGCGACGTATTCGACCTCCTCTGCATCCAGCTCGAGAAGCTGCGCGCCATGCACGAACCGACTTGCAAAGGTCCGGACCTACGGCGCTACGGCACATACTATGCCATCTCGCAGGCCCTCCTGTACACCTTCTGCTTCCGCTGGCGCGACCTCATCGTCACGCCCGACGGCCTACCCCCTACCGACCAGGACATCATCTACCATGAAGGCGACTTCACATGGCACCACAACACCCAAGCCATTCTACACCGCAACATCCTGTCGAAACTCAACCCCCTCAAGATCTGCGCGCCCACCATCGTCAACCAATTCGCGCGCATGGCACATCACCTGCGATTCTTGTACGTCTACCCGCGCATCGAGACGAACAAGCGGGTTCGACTGGCGCGCAGCTTGGCGGGCGCGTACCTGGCTGGCCTCGGTGGTCGTGAAACCGCACTTAGCAACAAGAAGGGCGAAGAAAAGTTCCTCCTTGACGCTTACTTCCCGTTCGACCCGTATGTCTTGCCGCGGAGCAAGCGCTGGCTTCAGGAAGACTATGTGAGCTGGAAACCGGTGCCGGGGATGCCGGTCGAGAAGGAGGATGACGATGACTCGGATGAGGAGGAGGATGAAGATGACGATGAGGATGATGATGAGAGCGAAAATGAGAGCGCCGAAGAAGGGGATCATGAAAAGGCTGTGCTGGACGATTTGGATGATGGGAGTACGGAGACAAGTGTTTGATTTTTTATTCAAGCTTTTGTGGCTATGTAACTTTTCGCGTGGCGTTTCTGGTTGAGGACGCATAGCTTTGGCGTCATATCTTGGGAAAATGGTGATTGGCATATACTGGCGCAAATCTGTCGGCGATATTTGGTGGTTCCTTTTGCTTCTCGTTCCTTGCGGTATTGATGATTGGTCAACGACGGGTTCGGCATGCATAACTTTCGGTGTCATCGTACTTATATGGCGATGTGGGAGAAGGAGGTATCCTTGTAGCTGCAAGGTACAATAAAAAGGTTACATATAAGTTGTGAGTCTGTAGACTTTAGCTCTTCACGAGAGCAAGATGCGTTTTCTCTTGCACGCACACCACGAGCTGATGCCCAGTCACAATGCTCTTTGCATCACAATCAATACCAAGCAGATAGGCAGCTGTACTGTAATCCTCATTCGGAGTATAAACTAAACGAATGACATACTTTCAAGACCACTGTGATCTGCGATATTTCCATCACCAAACACAATCCATGACTCCCACTCTACCACATCCACCACGAGCCATCCCCCCAATGAAACCCTCCCTCGCCTAACCCGTAGGCCCACAGCTAAACGACCTATACTCCTCCTGACGCCCCGGCTCCACGCACTTCAGCTCCCTCGACGAGCGATCATCATCATACAACCCCTGACACCCCGCGGCCGTCCAAACCGTACACCACCCATCATCCGCCCCCGAGTTGAGCAGCACAGACGCCGGAAAGATCGCATCGGCATTACACTCCCCGTTCTCGAAGCCGGCGTTGTTGTACTGCCTGCAGGGCACGGCGTACTGGCCGTTGGCGTTGGGCTCGAAGCCGTAGCAGAGGTTGGGCTGGATGTCGCTGAAGATGCGGTACACCGTGTTGCTGTCGGCGTTGCAGTCGTCGACGTTGTTGTAGGCTGTGACTATTGGGGAGGGGATTAGTTGGGTTGGTTGGGAGTGTGGGCTGGTGGAGGGGAGGAGTACTTTCGTAGGCGGAAGATGCGCTGAGGAGGCCTAGGATTGCGGGTAGAGTGAGGGGTGAGATGTACATTGTTGCTGATGATTGGGGATGGAGGGTGTTGCTTGTTTGTTGGAACGGTTGAGATGGTTTCGTTGATGTTGGGGGAATGGGAGGACTTTTATATCTCTTCTGGACTGTTTTATGCTTGCTGGTGGGAATCGGTAGTGACACTGCTGTGGATTACCTGCCTTGCAATTCAGCTGTACCATCACGCCAATTAGTGAGTGGGCCGTAGCACCGTGTGAGCCTCATGACGTGAGTTGGACCCGTTGAGGATATGAGGATTGACGATCAGTCGAAGAAGACAGCAGTTCAGACGAACTAGTAGGCCGAAGAGCCGGCTTGAAGTCATTTAGTCCAGTGGGGTCAGATCGATGCTTGGAGATATGTCACTTTGCGCTGAGGAAGAGTGGATTATGGAAGCTAGCCATACCGCATCGCTTGCCAAGCATGCTGTCTGTGAAGGAATCACTCTTTCTTACCAAAGTACTCGTTGTTGTTTCCGTTATAGTCTGTCTGGTAAGTACAAATGTCTATAAGCGGAGTTCTATGGTCATACTTTGCCATATGAGATATCGAGCATCTTCGTACAATCCGACCTTGAAGACTGCCGCAAAGGACCTTGAACACCTACTAGTCTACTTGATGCGGGCATCGTGTTGCCCGCCGCGCGACGAAGCGAAGTCACGACGTCCGTGACGTTACACTAGCGCTTGAGTTTCAATGCATCTGCGTACCAGAAGGATGCGACAAGGCATGCTATCAAACATCTCACTCGATGAATTTTCGCTGGCTGGACACCGCCGCATTGTTTCTCCAATAGACGTTGTTGCGATTGCCGAGCAAGCCAATGAGATTCTTCGTCGCGACTAGTATTGACACCACGAACCCCGTATTTTTCTGATCCTTCCGCACGTATGGAGTAAGATGATATACGCGAGATAATCCCTGTTCGCCAGACTTGTGTTTCCCATCTCGGAAAATGGTCCCTTGCTTCGACATTACAGTAATTCGAAGCATAGAAAGGCGCGTCTGCGTCACGTTGGCGCTGTGCTCTCTCGTGTTCTTTTCAAGTCTTGTGATGCCGTCAATAAGAGCCAGTGACCAGAGCCCCATCAGCCGAGATAACTCTGGGTGAGATCTTGCAGGTCTCACGTGGATCTTCCATCTCCAGATATGTTTCCAATTGGCTTTGACATGAAACGTGTAGATCCCTTGTTATACGCAAGTTCATACAAGGTTCGTCTTGTACTCCATCGTGGGGGTCGAGACCACACCTAGGCTCTCGCGTCCATCGGTGATACATCACTCTGAATGACTGCACACGCTTCATTCGAGCATCTGGAGGAGGCCGCGACATGGGGCTGGGCGGAGGTCTGAATGAAAACATTGTTTCCGGGCTAAAGTCGACACTGTCGACTCGAGAGTGCTTTATACTGCCAACATAGGACCGGAGGGAATTGAAGAAATAGTTCATTGGCTGATTGGGAATATCGAGGGAAACGAACATACATCCTCCTCTTACATGCGACGGTCGAGATGGATGGCGTCTACTTGCCTATCGTAAATTGTGTCGCTGATTGGCGTCGGTTTTTCTCCATCGCTGATTGCATTCAAGGTAGACTGCCGCCATTCTGGTGTTTCTCTTCCAGATGGCGAGCTCATTCCTCCTGAGACACTCGAATACGAAATATCAGAACCTGATGTACGATCGTGTCCGCCTGATCGCATGCTAAGCCATTGAGTAACAAGCATCCCAAGCACAACTAGATATGTCAGCGGAAAGGTTGATCTTCTCAGACATGTCTCTTACTATCAGTGAGACACATGAGCTGACAGGCGTGACTCATTCTCGCAAACGGCCACGTGAGAAACAGCGTGTTATTCACTACTGTCTCTAACAACAAAATAAGTGATCCCACAACATTCCTGGTCAACATGGCTCTAAACTTGGCGTGTGCTGGAGACTGTTCCGAGGTGATCGACTTCGAGACCCTCTTCTGCCAAAATAGTCCAAAGACCGATGTCGTTTTCTCCGCTGGGAGTCTACTGCGCGCACGGCTCGTAGACCAGCGCGAGTGCACATTTAGCGACGGACGTATTTGCCCTATAATTTGGTGATCAAGATTAGTGGCCGGCTCTCAGAGTGAAGCATGCAGTGTAGCTTACAGATGAAGATCGCAGTCAATGTCACATTGACCGCCATGTCGAACATGATTAACGATTTGTTGGCGTTGGGTTGGATGCCAATACGGCAATGGCCGTCTACGCGGGAGAGTTCGGACACGGGATTGATGTTCTGGAAACACATGTTTCCAATATATCCACCGACTGTTGTAATAGCGCCAATGACCCAGACTGGGTCTCGAAGTCGGTCGACATACGGGGCACGAACAACGTGTATGCGTTCAAGAAGGAAAAGTGATCTGCGTGCTGGTCAGCGCAAAACTTGCGTATTCAGCTTTACAGCATACAGCATAACCTTGGCAGCGCCATAGAGGAAAATGCACACACGTATCGCAGCATGACATTGCGCATCTGATGACAGACCAAGGCCACTGGTATTGATGCCGACGGCGAAGAGGAAGGCGACACAGAAGAAGCCTTGACCGTGGACAAGTAGATTTGGCACACGCGTAGTACCCGCGTTGCGGTTAGCCACACGACCAACTCGATAGCCTGTGTTTATTAGATGAGTACTGTGAGACACCACTTTGTGGATGAAGCAAAGGTTGACTTACCTTGCGCGAACGCAAGCAAGAAGGTGTAGACAATACACATTACCACCGTCGTCACTCGATAAGCCGGACGCTCACCCAAGTCGACAACATGATCCTTATCGTAGACAATGATCGGGTCGGAGTACACTGGCGCTGCAAGCGACAACCCCGACGAAAAAGACACGGCCAAAAGGCTGATGAATAGAATCTGCATGGTTGATTCCAGTAAACCGCGGTGCACAGTGTGGGGACAATGCGAACTTGAACCTGAAGGGCTTTGTTACTGCGGATTCTGCCCACCGCGGTGGAACAAGTTCGTCGCCACTAGTTTCGGCGATTTAACGAAGCTGCGAAGAATACACACACGAGATCTACGCGTTTCAAGTGTCGCACCACAAAGGTTATGTATAAAGCATAGCCCACACTCGAGATGCGGAACACTCTCCGCAGGTCTTCGGAACTTTCTTTCGTGGTGAAGCCGCAAGCTAACACACATCTAGATCAACTGGAACGACCACAAATTGCTGACCGCCGTTTACTGCCCTGCTTCTGACAAGCACGGGCTCTCAACACTCGCAACGAGGCGAATATTATGCAGCATCGGCTTTGGCGTTATCCGTTACAATCTACTACAAGTGTAAGAAAGCTGCGGTTCGGGCGCATTGGAAGACATCCGGCTTCGATCTCCGACTTCGATCTCCGACCTTTGTCTCGTCATCGTCCTCGCTACACTTTCCCAGTACCAACACCTGCATTGTCAATCCACGAGCGAGCGTTCTGGCTCTCGTTTAAGCTCTCTTGTTAACTTCTTACCTGCGAGCAAATCTTTGCTTGAAAAGACGAAAAGAGCAGAGTTGTTTGAAGCTTTGCACTTGGACAGATCTCTACGCAGAGCTGCGCAATGGCTGCACGATTGCTGCAGCGACCACGACTCATGAAATATAACCCTAGCAGAAACGCCTTTTCATCCCAGTTACTCGGTTCTTGGAACCGAAGCACGCCCGCATTCATGAAGGCGACGCCCACCTGGCGATTCCTGTAGAAGAGCATCCGAATGAAAACTTCGCCGTCTTCAGTTACAGCTGAGGAGGCTTGCGGACCTTTCAATGTACTCAATACACCGTACACGCAATTTACACATCGATCGTCATTGTAGACATGCCCAAAGTCTTCTCGATAGTGGTATATGTGGCAAGGAAATTACAGATCCGCTATCTTTGGATGGATACACTCTGGTCTTTTAAGGACAAATACGACTTTCCGACCGGCGCCGTGATGCGAATCTGATGCACAAAGAAGTCTATTTGACCTTCTACTGCTACACGTTTGCTTTGGGCTAAAAACAGCACAGATGGTCTCTTCTCGTTGCATGGTGCGAGTCTCGTGTACTGCGATGCTTTCTCGCTGTCCTACCGCGAAACCATGCCATATGAGCTCAGTGCTCTGACAAAGCTTTTGGCGCCTCGAATACATGAGCAGCACAAGTCATCTGGACCGTGGGCTGTCGAACAGGTTGGCCCACACCACCGACATGGGACCTTTGGCACAAGGATGTGACATATGGGCCGGCAAATCTGCGTGGTTGGGCTCTACAAGAACGACTGTTGGCGCCCAGCATTCTGTATTTACGCCGTGATCAGCTTTTCCGGGAATGCCGCTCGCTGGCAGCCTGCGACGAGATACCTGGAGGGATTGTATCGGGCCTCAACCCCGCTTGTAATGACAAGCACAATTTCGGGCATCATGGATACTCCGAAGACGACGAACTTGACGAAAAAAATCGAGGTGACTGCCTCACATCGTGATTTGACTTCATATGTGAATACAGCACAACGTCCTTGGAAAATCCATCCGATAAACTCATCGCTGTGTCCGGTATTGCGTCGTTGTTCAACCCTGTATCCGGAGAACATGTCGATGGACTTTGACGTGAAGACATCGAAGGCCGGCTTCTATGGTGTTCTGGCTTTTGGAGCAAGCATGTCCACCCAGCTCGAGACCGAGCATTCATTGAGCACCGACATGGTCATGAGCCTCTATAATTGGCTTCTTCGGCCACATTCATATTCGCATGATCGAGACGTCAGAACCTACACAGATGATGGACGTCGACATCCAGCTCAAGACTTACAACGCTACCGATCAAGTCGAAGCGGCTTACTCGACTCACGGGGCTACCTGAGATCATTGTATCTTGAGCTAACATGAGGTCAGACTCACTGCCCGATTACGGTTGAGATGCGGTCGTCCAAGGTGTGATAGGGCGAAGCTCGCTCGAACTTTTCGACGAACGGCCAGTCGATAGCTCAAGCCTTATGCGCTGACGTCTCTCTCGTCGTTTTGTATCGCATGAGGTACCACGACCACGGTGAAGACCTACGTCATCTATTGTGTATGATGATTTGGATGGTTAGAATACGGAGACGATTGTGTTGGAATTACTTACAGTATGCTTTGTCTATTTCGTTGATTCTACCTTGTATCTTTCGAACACACCAGTTTTTCCCTGCGCTCCGTGTTGCTGATAGCAAGTCGCAGCCTTGTCATCTTACCTGCGGGGTCGTCGCTAGTCGCTATCGCAGACCGTCATGCAGAAAGGCGAATAAATTTGCCCCGCAGCTCGTCTCATTCCTTTTCTCGTTCGCTTTATCTACTTGCTGTCATCCGGACAACCCGAATTTCGCTACAACTTACGTGAATGCTGAACCTTTCTTTCTTTGCTCTATATTCATTTATCCAGTATTTTGTCCTCTAGATTTGGCTACCTTTGGTCGCGTACTCGACCTACCCGCGGAATCCATGGTCTGCGACGTTTGTAACGACGCTTTGGAGCATCGACGTAACAGGATCCGATATCTCGAATACATCGGGGGTGATTTTGGTCATCATCGCACGGTATCGTCGTTGGAAGACTCAGTAGATGCAAAATGCTGGTTGTGTCTCATTATCTGGCAGAACACACCAAAAGCGGACTGGGATAGGATGCGTTTCGCAAGGAACGTAACCCCATTAGAAGGATTTACGAAAATAAATCAAGACTTCATCACCGTGTTCAAGATACAGTACCTTAATGAAGACGAACCAGGAGTCGCCAAAATCGAAGTACAGCAGTATGGTCTCGACTCACACAGCGAAAAGGGTCCAGCTAGCCTGATGAGTTTCCAATTGTTCAAAGACTCAGGTATAGGGGTGATCTGATTCAAAAGGTCCATCGTTGACAACTTTCTAGAGACTATATACAAACTCGATGGCCCGACAGCCGAGGAATTTGAAGCGGACGCGACTTCCTCGACCAGGTCTTTGCGCACAGCTACACAGTGGCTACGGAATTGCTTTGACACTCACAAGTCGTGCAGAGTTCGGACTCAGGACAGCAAATGGTATCCTACACGACTTCTCGACCTGGGTCTTGGTGATCTTGAAGATGATGTGCGTCTGATTCTGTCCACAGAAGCGAAACCAGTAGGATTCTATGCTACGCTCAGCCATTGTTGGGAAGGATTAAAGCCGCTACAGCTCACGAACGACTCTTTGAAGCAACACCTCGAGGGCATTGCGCTTGTAGACATGCCATGGACGTTCAGGGACGCTGTACTCGTGACTAGAAAGCTACGAGTTCGGTACTTATGGATTGACTCACTGTGCATCCTCCAAGGAGATCGAGCCGACTGGCAAATCGAGGCAAGTCTAATGCACGCAGTATGTAGCAACTCATACTGTAGTTTTTCTGCTACGTGGGCCAAGAATGGCACACAGGGGCTATTTCGGCAACTGAAGACAACTGCTCTAAGCCTAGAGCCGATCAGTGTGAGCTGGGCAGCCCCGACAAGTATCAAAGAAGTGAAGCATGTCAGGCAATGTATCGCGTTCGAACTCGAAAGTCAACGATGGCAAATAAACGTGACACTAAGCCCCGTCAACAGGAGGGCTTGGGTGTTGCAAGAACGACTCCTTTCGCCACGTGTTCTGCACTTCTGTCAAGGCCAGATATTCTGGGAATGTCGATCGCAATCCGCCAGTGAGGAGTTTCCCAAGAGCCCCATTCACACTTATATGGACGGTGGAAGCAAGTTCAAAGATAACGCCGAGTATTTCGAGTACGTGGAAAAAGCCCGATCGCGGGCATTAGAGTCGTGGGAAAAGGAGGCGGCTTTTGAAGCTTGGCAGAACATTGTTGTTGTGTACTCCAAAACGTCGCTGACGGTTGCAACCGACAAGCTGATCGCATTGTCTGGTATCGCGACGTCGATGCTGGTTTTGCTCGGGACTCACGTTGCCGGATTGTGGCGCGAGAGCCTGGAAAGGCAGCTCAGTTGGGCAGCAATCACCGAGACTGACAGCAGCCCATGCAGTTCGATCCCAAGTGATTATTGTGCTCCAACATGGTCATGGGCTTCTATTCAAGGACCTATCCAATTCGTCGCATGCTCAGATCTCATTGAGTATCAAGTTGTAGATGTTGAGCTTCAATTCACGACAGACGACACTACGGGCCAAGTCCTGAGCGGCTACCTCGATCTATGTGGCTTGCTAAGATCTTTCGTGTTCACTGTAATATCCGACACATCAACAGTGTATACGCTGGATGTTATCAAGGGGCCTATGCAAGGCAATGCAATGGCATGCTTCGACGAAAGCCCCATAAATCTCGCTCTTATCATGGACGACTGTGCACAGGCTCGATTGTATTCCATGAACATCGGTTCTGAGAAATCAGATCGTTCAGCCTTGATGTTGCGGGTGGTGGACGTTCATAAGGGCATTTTCGAGAGGATCGGACTGATGAACTGGACGATTACCGAAGGTGACTGGAACGGAGGGGAGCCCGCCCTCAATCATGACATTGGTGGAGATCAGGAGGTAGAAAGTGCACAGTTGCAAGCACTTCCCTACCTGCGCTACGAGAATGGCCAACACACAATCCGCGTCATCTAAGTTCCATCCTCGAAGCGTAGCGCAGCACACTGAAGCGGAGGGACCAGCCGAGCCGTATTGATCGCAGGAAATTCTATCTGTTCACGCGCAGCTTGTTACAATTCCGCGAGCACATCAAGAAATGGGCGAGTCATGAGAGACGACTGCTGATAACAATGAAAATGAGAACATCATCTATAAACCGAAGAACGCAGTGGCAATCCAAAGCACGTCAAGACCACTTCCACTACGAAACAATAACGAGCACAACGACGCGGCTGAGATCAAGTGAGACGTTATCACTTCCGCAAGAAAATCATGAGAGTCACATCTTTACCCTCATACAACAATCTCTTTTTCTTCCTCAAGCGACCTCCTTCGGAAGCACGCTCAATGAAAAATTTATGTGATGACACAAACTAAGTAGTTGGCGTGGATCTCTTGCAGACGGACGTGCCATTCTCACGATCGCGATCCTTGAAAGGGAAGCGCATCCCTATTCTCCCAAGCGCCTATGTAGACTGCCAAGACCTACGTTAGGCAGAGTGAATGATGATCCAGCACAAGCACGCTCCCTGGCCGGAGGACCAGGCAAAAGAGTGCCAAACGTACTTAGTGACCATGATAGACAACCATACTTGTTGGTTGTCTGTATCTTCGACAGGCTCGGAGACTTGGAGTCTTCTACGATATCCTGCCCAATCAAATGCGACGAGCATCGAGGACGTTCGGAGTCAAAGGATGCTCGCACATTGCACCCTCCCGCTGACAAGAGCAGTGCCATTCCGCAAGCTTGAACTTGGTCTAGTTCAAAGTCGTGGATATTTGATTGGTGTCGTTGTGATAGGTGAGTGGTTGAGGCCAATGGCGGTGATTATTACGAAGAAAGAAGGGGGCAAGTCTTTATGCTAATGGGAGTGCATGACTGCTTGCCAATAGGACCTTACATGTGGATGCTCGTTTGCACGAGCGGTGAGGGTGAAAGCTTGGACTCACGCTCCTGATCTTGTTGCATGTCTGTTATCAGAACTGTGAAAGCACGAAGGAAAGCTCGTGAAAGCGCTTGATGCTGGACACTGAAAATATCGAGGTAGAAGTCTATCACTTGCTCATTTATAACCCAGCCTCGCTCGAAGGCTTCCTCTCGCTAGCACATTCTATCCGAAAGGCTTTGCGAGACAAATCACTTCCCGGAAAGGTCAAACTCCGGCGACTAGCGACCATCGAAAACTAGCTGGGCAGCAAGCAGCCCGGTGCCCTCGATGTACTGAACATTCAATCTTCCCGGACGATTACAAGACGATGTACAAGTGAATCGGATGTGCCAGTTATGGAAAATTGCGGCAATTTCCAAAACGGATCTTATGGACACATCCAGCTTCAGAAAGGAGTTCATCAAGACCATACGGATGTGGCATACCCGAAACGTCACGCACTGAGGTCCTCTCGAAGACCTTCTAGAAAAGAAGAAGGCGACGGAGAACGAGTTGACTATTGGCACATCATTGGAGGAGATCCTAGTGGAGATGGTACCTTTTGGTCAGACGAAGAGTTAGTGAGTACATACTGTACAAGCAATTTGGCGTTTGCAGGGCGCGCATTTTCCGTATAATTGCACTTTTTTGGTACCTGGGTTGCATGAATCGAAATGTGGGCAAGTCAGAAGACATAGCTACCCAGTCTAACCTCTTACAGACGTAAGTAACCAAGTGCGCCGTGGTACAACTGTAATTTCGTTGCTTACCTCCCACATGAACATGTTTTCTCAACCTTCTGCAACGATGAGCGGATCTCAGACTCCAGCAGCGCAGCGAGTCCCTGACCATAGCAGCGCAACCTCAGAACTCCTTGTCACCGCATCTAAGTCAGCTGCGCATCTGTTCAAGCTCCCCCGCGAGCTGCGCGACATGATCTACACGTACGCGCTTGGCGGAAACGCGTGGCACATCGTCAATGTGGGTTGCGAAATCATCAATGTTGGATCAGAAAAGAAGTACGACCGCGCTAGTCGCGTACGAATGGTTCCCAACCCTCTCAAAAACATCCACAGCCTCCTGTGCGTCTCTCGACAGCTACACACAGAGACCTGTCTTCTCCCGTACGCACTCAGCACGTTCCGGTTCGGTTACTTGGACGACGCAATTACATGGGCTCGAGCACTGTCTACTCAACAGCGCAACGCCATCAAAGCCCTCGAGCTCGGCACAGACACATCATGGGGCTATTTGAACGCATCAAATCGCATTACGACGGACGATGTGCCAGGGTGGTGGACACGCGAGGCTTTGGCGGAGCTTGAAATGCCCGCTTTGGAGACGCTGCGTGTGACTGCGTATATTGAGGCTCCAGATGCTAGCTTACGGGATCAGAATGTGAGATCAGCCGGATTGTCGCGCGTGGTGCAAGAACTTGAGGATATGGTGAAGAGCCCTGGTCAAGGTGCCAGGATTACTGTGCAGCTCGAGTACGACACGATCGACGGTCCTTGTTATTAACCTTCACTGGTTGACAAAGGGCGCTAGCTCCAGTTTTGAGATTGTCACGAGGGTATCATTGATCATTAATCCAATCACTGTCTTAACCGTGGTCCTCTATGCTTCTTCGGCCTCGGCGCCGCCTCCTCCATCGCGGACGCGTCTTCACTCGCGTGCGTTTCAGTTGCCCAGAGATCGTGGTCTCTTCGTTTCGGCCTTTCTTTGCTGCTGCCGCTTTTGCTTCCGTCTGCGCTTTCTGCCGTCTCGCTTGGTGCGATCGTCACGTCTTGCGATGGTCGTTTTACGTAGCCGCGGGAGTCGTAGGAGATGGCAAGGGTCCCGAAGCGTTTGTGGATGATGGAGGCGAATGCTGGGGCGCAGCCGATGATGACGGCTGGTGAATGTGTTAGTGAATGTGCAAGGTAGGTGGTTTGACGCTGAGAACGTACCCATGGAGGTCTCGATGATGGTCCACATCTGTAGCCATTTTGGATCTGGCTGCTCGGGGACGCCGTTGATGGTGCCTACTTGGACGACGCGAAGTGTCGCGAACAACTTGATCGAGTCAGCCTCGTACGTGCCATTATGACTTAGAGACACTTACTATACAGACCCAACCACTACCAAAAAGCACAAAGACACCGAGCTTCCTGGTTCGCGCCATCTGCAAACTCCATGTCATGCGAAAGGGAAGGAACATGACGGCAAGGTCTGAAGTGACGTCCACCGCGTACGCGAACCACAAGCTAAATAGTGCTCGCTTTTGCTCATTTGGCTTCGCACAGATGCCCTGGGTGTACTTGAGCTTTTGATTGTCGCATACGAATATCGTGGTCATGGAGCTTCCAATCCAGGCCTGAATGACGTTAGCATTCTTCACGTCTAATCGCTTCCAATTCTGAACATACCAATACGCAGTATGTGCATACCGCCCACCACAGGACGGTGAATTTCGTTGGCGCCTTATCCAGCAATTGGTGGTACAAGGTCAGCAGAGAGAGCTTGACCAGCAAGAGTGAAGTGTAGAACAACAACTGGGCTGCTGTCATCCAGCGGTATATCATGCCGGCGTCGTGGACTGCATATTGTCAGCCTATGCGCCACCTCGTCGCACGACGCAATGCACTCACTGATGCCAACATAGAAAGGTATCTCTCCCCTCTGCGCAGACTCCGCGCGATACAACGGATCATTCTCATAATGATACATGACCCACATGCACATGTAGCACACATACGCCAGAACACACAGGAAATCATGCCACTCGAACTGCTTCCTCTTGAAGATCCTCACAATCACGCGCGCCACGAACACCACAGACGTCAGCGCAAACATCGCAATGTTCGTGCTTTCCAGCCGATGCCGGTCCATCGTCTTAGGAGGCCCATCCCACGCCTGGTCGGAAAGCTCGTCGGACATCGCGGGATGGTGCTGGGTGCGTCAGACGCAGAGGAGGGGTCGTGACGGGAGTGTATCGTGTTGCGCGACTCTAATGCGAGCGCATGGCATTTGTTTAAGAGCGGCCCGACGGTTCTAACCGGGCGGGGCGTGCGGAAGCCTTGTTTAGAACGATGTGTAGAGTGTTCTGGGCGACAAGGATGATCTGCAGCTCGATTTATGCGAAGACGCGGCGTGGTTGCGCTGGCGTTCGCGTTGCGGTCGCACAGGTGGCTGATGTACCTGCGTCCATGGCTTTCGGACGCTATCTATGTCAACGACAACAGTCTCGAAGCTGAGCGTGGCTTGTGAGCGCGAAAATTTCGCATCAACAAAGTTCTTCCATGTCTGCTTTGGATGCGGACTTTAACTTACTGGCATTCGGGTTAAAGTCAGGCGCTATCTTTGATGACCTTTTGCCACTGGTGCCAAATCGCCTGCACAACCGGCTCTTGGTGCCGCTGTCTCTTTTCTATGGCTACACCTTATTCCCACATCATTTCCGGCTGCTTTAAGTGTTCATTCAAATTCTTTGACCGCTGAACGAGCTTGGGAATTTGACAGCTGTCAGTGCGACACTACCTGTGGTCGTGATGTTGCGTGGGAGCAAATCATCCGATTCGGGCGGATCAGCATCCCCGCTATACTATGGCATTGTAAAAGCCGCCACCTTCCACATGCAACCAATTGTGTTCTCCAATCATAGGTACAACGAAGCCGCAAAGGGTTGCCAACTCCAGTGCGCCTTCTTGTTCAGCCGCTACGGCGCGCGCGCAAGCGAGCCGTTCCTCACTAATACTCGTGGCAAAAGTGGATTGCGGAACGGGCTCTCGAATCTGTGCGCATGTCTCTAAAAGACGCGACAAGCCCCGCAACCGTTGATTGTTCCGCCAAGTCACTCACTTCTGTTGGTGTGATACCGGTACACTGGTTCCAACAATGTTCGCGCGTCTTGTCGTTCCACTCGGAGCCCTTGCGGCGCAGGTGACTCCCCAGGTCTTCGAACCGCTGGACTTCAACGTGGCGGCGGCGCTTGAGAATTTGGGCGTCGACGTATCAGAGCTGCCAGAAGCGTCGCTCGCCGCGCGATCCTTGCAATCGTGTGCGGCCGCCGTAAGCATCGCCATGTTCTGCACAACTGGTACCACGCTGATCTGACAGTGCAATTCTCTGAACGTTGTCTTCGGTAACAGCACGGTCTTGGCTGAGGGTACGTCGAGCTACGACTCCTTCACTGGTGGATACTGGTCTGCCCAGCAAGGGGCGCTGAATCCGGCCTGTGTTTTCAAACCTTCCAAGACTTTGGAGGTATCAACTGTGGTATTGATTTCGCGTTTGTACCAATGTCCGTTCGCTGTGAAAGGCGGCGGTCATGCCGCGTTCGCAGGAGCTTCTAGTATCGAACATGGCATCACCATTTCCATGGAGAACTTCAAGCAAGCCAAGGTAGCCGCCAACAAGCAGACAGTCGATATTGGTCCTGGCCTTCGATGGATTGATGTCTACAAAGCTGTTGAGGTTGATGGGCTGAGTGTGGTTGGAGGTCGCGTACGTTCCTTGAATGCATCGCGGCTGGATCGCATAACTGATTGTGAACAGATGGCGCCAGTTGGTGTACCTGGTCTTACCCTGGGAGGAGGCATTGCGCACTTTTCGAACAAATTCGGATGGGCATGTGACAACGTAGCCAGCTTTGAGCTTGTTACTGCTTCTGGCGTTCCCATCACCATCAGCGCGACATCGTACTCGGACCTATACTGGGCTCTGAGAGGAGGTGGAAACAATTTCGGTGTTGTGACGAATTTCAAGCTGAACGCGTTTCCTCAAGGCGACTTGTGGGGAGGACAGCGGATGTACACTGAAGACCAGTTCACCGGTGTCCTGGATGCGATCAGTGAGTTCGCGATCACCGGCTCGCCAAAGGATCTCGACGCTGCCCAGATTGTTGTACGTGCTCATCTTGATGACTCCAAGTGGTATACTGACTTGTTGCAGACTTTTGCGAGTGCTCCTGGTCTAGGCAAACTCGCGTTTGCCAACCTGCATTATGCCAAACCCATCGCCAACGCACCTGTCTTTGCTCCATGGGCTAACCTCACCTCAATCGATGACACCACTGGCTTCCGCCCGATGTCCGGTATGGCCGACCTGCTCAACCAAGGCGCACCCGCACCTGGTGCTTTTGAGACATGGTGGGGTATCAGCCTGAAGATGGATCGATCGCTACTCACCTTCGTCATCGACACCTTTTACGAGCAGGAAGCCACTGTTGCAGATGTTGAGAAGATCCTGCTCATCATGGCCATTCAGCCCATCACCACCAGCGCAATGAAGGCCATGCAGAAGAACGGCGGCAATGCACTTGGCTTGAACCCCAGCGGCGGCCCGTACTTTGTTCTTAACTTCAACGCCGCGTGGAATGACGCGACTGATGAGTCGAAGTACCACCACGTCATCAACAACGTAATCCAGATTGTGAAGGCGGAGGCAAAGAAGCGCGGTTTAGACAATGACTTCATGTACCTGAACTACGCGTCAGAGTACCAGGACCCGATCGGAAGCTATGGTGCTGCGAACAAAGCGAGACTGCAGAGTATAAGCAAGAAGTATGATCCGACACAGGTGTTCCAGCACTTGCAGCCAGGAGGGTTCAAGGTTACCAAGGGCGCGCCAAATCCAGTTTCGCCGTAGATTATAGAGAGTGAAGAATGTATTTTATTGAACTCGATCACGTTGTGGTATGTAATGGTGATTCTTTGTCTGGGGTAGTATGGCATGGAGTTTGGGCGCGAATCAAAAAGGGCCCAAGCAAGGGAAGTATTGTCCACTACCGTAGCGCCTTGATGAGTAATGCCCACTACATAAGCTAACACCAACGACCTCGACCCTATCCATTCCTCTTGCACCGAATGTCTTCAAACCCACCAAACGCGAACCTGATCTGCTCCGCCAGCCTGAAACCATGCAGTCAGATACTGCCTCTGCTGCTTCCCAAAGATGACGCACTGACGATGGAGAGCCCCTGTGTAGTACGCCACAGGATGCGGCGGTCCCTGCATTTCGATCTCGTAGACTGTCACGTTCACAAACATTCGGAAAGAGATTCGCGAAAGTGAGATTCGCTCCACGCGCGCGCTCGTGCTTGACTTGCTCGACTGCCTTCTGGATGTTGATCGACTCGATGGTAATTGATTTGGCTGCAATGTGCTGTGCTGTGGTGAGGTGGCCGTTGTGAAACAGGGAATAGAAGTCCGGCAATGCGAAGGCAAATTCGTTGAACGGGAGCAGCGCGAAGTTGATGTAGATTTAGCGGCAGACGAAGAGGACGGGCAGCCAGGTTGGCGAGATGACGAGGGTTAGGTAGGGGTTGTTGGGGTCGGTGGTATCCCATGGGCCTTTGCGGCGGAAGTCAACGGCACCGATGAGGAGGTAGGCGTAGATCTGGTTGCGGATCTCCCCGGGGAGACGCAACAGAGGCGAGAATTGCGCATTGTGCTGCGTGCTATCTTCGCGTTAGTACTGTTAGTCAGAAATAGGTGCATTTTGCATACATGTTGCTGTTGGCGGCACTTGCAGGAAGATTTGCACGCATGGCTGACATCTCGGACTGAAGGTGTTTGAGAAGTTGATGGGCGAGGTGGGTGTGATTGTGAGAAGTGATCACCTCAGTCAAGAGGGGCAGCTTATGGTTGAAGGTACACATGTTGGTTTACCGTGCAGTCCCGGTCCCGTGGCTAGCGTGGATTTACATTCACCTCATTCATTGAACGTTCGACTGCAAGCAGTGCTTGACTCCCGTCCATGTACCTCTGTAACTGAAACGCTTCCCTGCTCGATCACTCTTCCAGGCAACTCCATGACATATCGCGACCTTGCCATCTCATTCGACTATCATTCTCGCGCCAGCACACTCGAGCGTGGTGTCGTGAAGGACGTTTCTAGATAGGTCAGCGATTTTTCGCCCATGTCGACATTGTGGAAGTTCAGGGACTCGGGGCACATCTTACGGCATGTGCGATCTATCCATGGCTCTATGATCTGAAATTGGAACTTCTCTGCCAGGAGACCGTGATTCTTCCGTCCTTGCCGCCCTTCAGCCACTTTATCACTGCGTGATATATATCTTCACATGTCTCGTTGTACCCCGAATCAGGCCAATAAGGATCGTATAGATGGTCAACCACGTGGAGTTGAACACCCACAGTCCCGGGCGATACATCTGAAATGCGCTTATTTTGTCGCTCGAACGCCTGTAACTCCATCCTGGGGTCGAAGCTCTCGAAGATGATCAGGTAGATTGACGTGATAGCCCCACGCTGAGTTAGTGACAAGGATTTGGACAGTGCGATGATATCGTTCACGTCGTCAATTCTCATGTGCTGGTGGAATGGAAGAGCGGCTGTCTCCGCATGAGTTTGTTTGGAGACGTAGAGGAGGGGGTGTTGTAGAGGAATCGGAGTATGAGACCAAGTGAAGAGCCTTTTGGATATGAACAAGACGCCGTCTTCGAAGAAGGTAGCTGTAAACAAAGTTGCGCAGTTCTCCAGGAAGACGTAGAAGTCCGGACTCGCGCTTGTTGCGCTCGGCGCTGGCATATGCGTCAGAGACCGAAGGTCAGTCAACACCATGTGACTTACATGGACTTGGCGGGGAATTTGTGGTTCGTCATGATAGTCGCTGCTGCCCAGGTGTAGTTCCACTGATTACGATGAGGAGATAGAGTGTTTCTATGGAGTTGAATAACTCGTGGTGACTAGTAGACGGGAAGGCGTGCTTGCTGCCTGACGTAAGTGGAGGACGACAAACGGCCTTATGTTGGCTACTGCCGTCACGTGCGCGCCAGGCGCCCGCGGGCGTCTCTATCACCTAGGTAAATGATTTACCGCCCTCGCTGCATCACCTCATAACACCAACTTACGTCGACCTAGTCCGCGTTGACACTCTCCGGAAAGCGTTATCATTGCCCCAGATCATGGTGACCAACTCGAGCATCGGAGAGGCCGACTGCGACAATGCATAAGCTTTTTTCCAGACCCTAATGTTCTAGCATTGATCTCTCCACAGTCGCGAGCGCAATGCCACAGCTTCAGCGCTCCTCAGTCTGCCCGCTGAGCTGCGCAACTCAATCTACGCCTTCGTCCTCGGTAACCATACCTTCGGCCTCGAAAAGCTTAAGGACCCCAAGAACCACCGTAAAAGATCCCGAAAAAAAGCGCACACGAGACCTGATAGCATGTCCATGACTCTCCTCAGAGTGTGCCGCCAAATCTACAACGAGGCGCGTCTTCTGCCGTTTCATGTCAATACTTTCACCCTGAACACCTTCCAGGATATGCTACACCTACCGAAGATCTTCAACTCCGATCAGAAAGACGCATTATGCTGCATACAGATCAATGGCAAGGCGGCGTACATTTCTGCTGTCGAGTGGTTCTTGGCACATGTCACCTAGATCAGGAAGAGGCCTGGAGTGCGGTTTTCTGAACTCCTGCCGGGCATGAGGTGTGTTGAAATTATCGGAAGGCCTGATCTGATCGACGAGATGGCTTGGGTCTTCCAGCTGAATACAATTGAGTTGGAGAAGACGAGACGGACACACATGGAGAAGGTGCGAGCGTGGTTCCTGGCGGATGCAGACGGGCGGGTGAAATTTGACTTTGGTTGGCCGGAGACCAAAGTAAAGCACGACGCAGGAGCTCAATAAATGCGATAAGCGCAGTCAGGTGGGTATTTCGAACATACCTAGTGATCGCGGAAGAGCCATGTGCTATTGTGGGAGCTGCTACTTGTATAATTACCAAATGAGAGCTGCTTCGTCGACCCGACGCTGAACAAGATTATCCCCAAATAATGTCGCGGGTGTCATGTCTCAACACCAAGCTGCCTCCAGATAATGTTGTCCGCGCAAGTGAAAGAGCTCTCAACCGGCGTACTCGGGTCGTTGAACGTCGCAAGCAACTGATTGATTGCTGCCCAAAGTCCCGCACCATTCATGAAGAGCGTAATAGCGATAAGCCACCAGTTTAGTAGCGCGATGCAAGTCTTTTTCCAACCTTTGAACTGCACGTCCTAGTTCAGGTACAGCCACATAACGCCCGAATTGCCGAAAGTGAACCACGCAACGAAAAGCGCCGAGGAGATCGAGAGAATAGAATCGAAGATGGGAATGGCGTTCGCGATGATGAAAGCCCGGACCCAGAAGGTAGTGGTGATGCTGACCCAGATGATCCAGGTGCGCTTCGTATTGCGATCGTACTCATGCTCGATCTTCATCCTGCGAATGACTTCCACAAAGATGTACTTGATGGCCGTATGTCCAAACACCAACGACGTGCCAAGTAAAGTAGACAAAAGGATACCATAGGCGACTTTGGACGGTATTATGGGCGCAGCTCCAAGGGACGGACTGGTAACGTACTGGCCGGCCAAGGCGTAGATCACGGCGCCTACGACGGTGTACATGGGGATGGCAAAGATTTGCAAGACATACATGGAAGGCATGAAGTCTTCGGACGGGTCGCGCATCTCGGCCATGATGGTGATGAAGGCTTGATTACCCGCATAGACGAACGCAATGTTGAGAACGGATGTGAAGCCTTCGGCAAAGGAAGTATTGCCGACGACGACAATCTCGCGGTCCCATCCTGGAGGAGCACCGTTTGGCTCAGCGACGCCCAGCGAGATCATAACGATCAGCACAGCGGAGAAGATGGGAATTGTGCGATAACTGGCATGATGTCAGTCTACGGTCTGATGTACAACGCATAGTCAGCACTTACTACCAAAGTCTGCCATGAACTTCAGTTTCCGTGGTATACACACGAGCCAAGAAGCGATGGCTGGGATCAGGATGGACACGATTGTGCAAAGTGCGTGATCGGACATGCTGTTTAGCGCAATACTCATGGTGAAGATGGACGACGCGCATGTCAGGCTGAGATTGAGAATGAAGGCAAGTCCAACGATGATGGCGAGCGGCGTGCCCCCAATGATCTGGAAGCAGTCCACGCAGTTAAGGACTGTAGGATATTGTCTGACGAATTGGGGCAACACGTAGGCGGTGTAAGTCACAATGGCGCCTAAGTAGGCGTCAGTCAGCAAGAGTAAATCAGCTCCAGACACGAGTCACATACCCATTTCGATGATTGCGATGACGCCAGGCACCAGTCCGAGAGTCTGCATAGCGGAGGGCAAGCTGAGTATACCGAGGCCAACTTGATTGGTGATGTAGATGAGGGACGCTTGCCATCTGTTGAGTGTCTTGTACGACGAGTATTCGTTCATTGCGGCTCGAAAGACCGCGCTGCCATGTCGCTGCGATTCAACCTTCTCTACGTTTGCGCCATTGTATGGCGCTGGCGACCCATTGCTTTTCTTGGAGTTGTCATCTTGATCGATAGACCTGTTTCCGCGGCTGTTGTCAAAACCATCGTCAACGTACTGGGCGAGTTCTGGAGCCCGCATCGAGTCCCGCATGGTCGTGGTCGGGGAACGGAGTAGTTCCAAATGCGCAGAATCTAGAAGAGGACGGAATGGACTTTATAGCAACTAACGTCTTACAACTTGATGCGGGCTGATATATTGACAAGGAAATGTTCCAGGGGATGCGCGAAGCCATGACGATTGCTGGCGACCTAGACCAACGTATGCTAAGGCTCGGTCCCATCAGATATCCACACAACGATGTAGTCGCATGCTCGTGTAACTGAACGACACTAACACAATCATTGAGTTCTCCAAGATCTAGGTCTGCATTGAGCGATACCGATTCCTTGTTAGCCGCAAGGCATAAGAACGCGAGACTTCGACATGCCCGATTGAAACACGTGCAATTCTGTCGGCAGTTAGTGAAGTGGCGCGTGGAGCCCACCCATCTTCTGCGCCCATATTTTGAGGTATGCCTAGCCGAGAGCAGCACAAGGTGTGAAGGACAATGGAGGGAGGCTTGGTGTAAAAGCGTCGGTTAACTTCTTAGTGGCCGTGACGTCATCAGAGCCGCGGTTTCCCGATGATCAGACAACTCTGCATCATTGACCACCACCAGGACTCTATCTCCTCGCGTTCAATCGAGCATCTGCGTGAGGCGATATTTTCTATGCCCACGTCAACTCTGCATGATTTGCAAAGTCATGTAGCCAGTTGCCCCAGAACCTTGCACGTATCAACAGCAACAATGATGCAGGACGGGGGCTAGGAAAACATATTTGCCGTAAATGATTCGGACTGTATTGGTTTCGTTAGGTAGATGATCGATATTCGAGTACACATCGAAGCGAGCTAAAATGTATGCCAAAGCATTCGACCGCCGCTGCTACGACCCTCACAGCCATCTTGTGTCCCTTGTCGACGCTCCATCTCGCTGCCCGCAACCCTATCTGCCAGAAATCCATAGAGCTTCACTACTATCAACCCACTCCGCCTGAACAACTAACCCAGGTCTGATACGCTGTACGAGCTTCTCCATATTCGCATGGAGCTTCTTGAAGCGAACCTCCATGCTCTCCCTTACTTCACCCCTATACACTGCCAACATCTTAAGAATCTCAAGCTGTGGAAACGAGTCAAGAACGAGCGGAAGACAATCTTCGACCATGCAGTTCTCATCCCACATGCGAGTCTCCCATAAATCTATGGTAACGAGCTTCAGACGACGAATAGCTTGGATTTGGTCCTTCGATCGGCGTCTCGCGAAGTCCTCCAGTGTCCATTTCCGTTTCCCTCTGTGGATGGCATCGAAGCAGAAAGTGAACTGGCGGTATGGAAGGAGAGCCGTGTCGGTGTAGATCTGGCGACAGACGAAGAGCAGAGATGCGCAGTGTTGGGGCTTTCTGCGAGGTGAAATTCGGTGGCTCTCTAGGACATGCTCGTAGATTGTATTTTGCAGCTCTCCTGGCAGTCGGAGTAGCGGTGACGCGCGGTGGTTGCGCAGGGTGCTGTGTGAGATTAGCAAGGAGGTTCGTTGACGCTGCGCCACGCAGGACGCCGGGCTATTGCAACTAACATTTCGTCAGTCGACTCGGGTGACTCGGCTGGACGCGCCATGATAGCTAGGTATCGGCGAATGGAAAACTGCTTCAAGTACGGGTATATCATGAGTAATAGATGAGAAAATATTTGGGAGATGTGGGATGTAGAGGTGAGCTTCCGGATTCTGAAGGGAGAGAGAGAACGGGCGAATGTTGACAAACGTGCTACGCTCTCTTTAGACTGCCCAGGGCTCTCTCACTTGCTCACATGACCAGCGTGCACTGACCAAGGTGATAGATCGTCGCAATGATTCACTCCCAGATGCGTTATCCAGGGCTACATCTGGGGCTTTAATTCATTCATTTTCTTAGTCTTTGCATTCTAGCCCCGCAAATTTTCGCATCCTCCAGTTCTCCATAGCTTGTGGTTTCTTGACACTGCGGAACAACCCGTTGCCTCCAAGTTACTGAGAGCTCTCACTTCAATAGAATCTGTCTCGAGCAACCGACAAGCTCCCTCGATTCATTTGTAGACCAGCTCGAAGACGACCTCAACCGCAGGCATCATTCCATACACAGCTTGAGTGAAATGTTGTCGGAATTCAGCGGACCTCTCCCATATCCAAGCCTCTTCTGTGATTGGGAAGATCTCCATGACCTGATGAATGCGATGTAAGCCTGAGATTGGTTTCAAGTAGTCTACAAGGCTTGAAAATGGTGTCTTGTATACCGTCGAAAACATTACCAAGTCAAGACCGTCATCTGTAAATTGGATGGAATCCATGGCCTGGAGCTGAGGTGATGTGCGGTTGCTGATGAAGTCCCACAGCTTGTTGCAGTTGAACGTTTCGGAGCTAAACGGGGAACACTTGTAGAGCATCGATTCAGCCTCCGAGCGGATTTGGCGACAAGTGAGGAGTACGTCATTGACGGAGTTTGCTGGTTTAAACCAGTGTTTTGGTTTGATCCTGAAAGGTGACCCGCGCAACACGAACTTGTAGATGTGGTTTTTGAGTTCCGAGGGGAGGCGAAGTAGTGGTGAGTCACGCTGGTTACGCTGGCTTCTGCGAGGTGTCAGCTACTAATCGCTAGTCATCGTGACATGCCTCACATGCGGAGTCGTTCGGCCTCGGAGGACGACCTGCCATCGATGTCACCGGTATCTTGTCGACGCTGTAGCGTAAGTCGCCTAGTTTTTCGGGCTTGGGAACCGGAAATGCCTGAGTTTGGGCGCTTTGTACCGTGTGTGGGTGTCATCGTGTAGTGTAGTGAATGATTTGATGGTGTTGAAAGAATGACTAGGGTCAAGAAGAGCTTGGATTAGAAAGGGGCGAGCACTGCCTGCGCGTCCGTGTAATTTCTCTCATTTGCAATCTCTCTCACCTGCAATCTCTCTCACCTGCGCGACACAGTAGCCAAGGTATTGGGCTAATGAACACGAGGCTATTACTTACCTATATACCGCGCAAACGATCCCTGTCTTCATGTCCGCTTCCTTTCAATCGCCACTTAGAAGATGGATTCCTTGCACATCTTGCTAGGCTTCCTCGTCGCCCGTCTCGCTCGTCTCGCCCATGAGGATAAAACTGTCTGATCCCTCGTACAACAATCCGGAGCTGCCTAATCATGTGACCTCGAACCCAACCAAGACTTCAGGACGAACATTCTCAATATCACTCCTGATCGTCGTCCTCCAGCTGTAGCTAGCCCGGTCCAGGTCCAGCATATGCGGTCCAGGTGGGGCGAAGAGTCCTGAGTGAAACTTGAGAGCAACGGTGATGCGCCGGAGGTTCGGGAGAGAGCGCAGGAACTCGAAGCCTCCGTAGTAATTGATGACCCAGCCGTTCTTGGAGTGATACTTCTCTCTTGATATACGGATAACTGGAAGGCCTCGAGCTGCTGTACCGTGCGTCGACAGAGGTACGACTCGATGGAGACGTTCTGGTGACAGGTAAAATCGACCGCTTTGTACAGAATGTTGCCAGTTTCGATCTTGATTTGACGACACACGGAGCGCAAGGCGATGTTCTCGATGACGTTCAAGTCCTGAGCCTTGGTCGCTGAGCCAAAGCCTCCGAATAGGCAAGAGATCTTTGGAGTAGAGTCCAGGGAGACGAGGTTGTAGATTGCGCGCCTGAGCTCAGCGGGGAGTCGGTCTGGTTGCGCTGACTTCTGTGATTCCTGTAAGTCGGAAGATCTGTCGAAAACAATCGGGTCTCTTACATGAGCAAGCGCTCATCGACGATATTAGACTCCGCCATGTTCGTGACTTCGATACCGTCCTCCAGGACTAGAGTCTTCATCTGGGCGAGGGCGCTAGTCGACGCCATGTCCTTGGGATTTTGGGTCTGGGAGTTGTTGCTCATGATGTTTAGATGCGGTGAAGTTGATTGGTGGTAGAGGTGGTGGCAGAGAGTCGGTCCGTGGTAAGGGTGACAAGTTCGAGGTGTAGAGGAGGTGGACAGAGAGAGGAATGTACAAGCTTTAAGCAGTTCAGGGAGCGAGCATCTACGACGCCGCACGGCCTCTTACCCAGGGCGCAAACGGAGTAAAGGTCACGATCATCTCGTTTGCAAGTCTTGGTCGCTACCAAGACTAGTGCCAGTGGCAGCAAGTGGAGCCGCTAGCCCTCCAAGACATATGCGTAGACAAACCGTCATTGTGCGTATGTAATCTAGAGATCAACGGGCCACCTCTCCCTAATCCTCTCCCCAAAGACATAAAACAGCACCGGCGCCGGCGCAAGCACCGCCCCCAAAAAAGCAAACACACTAATCCCCCACCCATACCCCAGCTTCTCGAACAGCGCCGGCGCACCCAAGGGAATGACGCCACCTACAACAGCGCGGAATACTGCACCAGCCGCGATGGCGCTGGCAGCGTACTTCTCGAAGCTATCGATGAAGTAGTTCTGCGTCGTGTTGAGGATCATAACTTGTCCGATGCCGTAGAAAAACGTCCCAGAAATAGACGCAAACCAATGCGCGTGCTTTTCAACGGTCCACGCGAACCAGAACAATGATGCGGGAATGAAGACCGCGCCGATATTTGCCAACGGCAAGCGATATTCCGGTCTTGCCTTACCGTTGTTCTTGGCGGTGAGGTCCTTGTATACCGTGTCGATGCGCGGCACGAGGAACCAGACGGCGAAGAGAAACCCAAGGCCCGGGCCGAGATACAGCAGTCCGACTTTCTCGGTATCGAAACCGTAGAGGTCGCTGTAGATGGGCTGCATGTTGGTGTAGATGCTATATGTTGTGCCGAAGATGAGGGCTTGGTAGATGGCCATTGTGGCAACGATGGGTTGGCAAAAGATCTTGGGTGGGCGCTTCAAGGATTCGACGAGGCGTTGGGTGAGGGGACGTGTGTCTTCGCCTTCGTAGGAGTACTTCTCGCCATCCTCCGCGTCGTTTTCGAGTTGTGTTTTCTTACGTTGGAGGATAATGGGCGCGTAGGATTCGCGAAGGAAGAAGTACCCCGCGAGTGTGTTGACGGAGCATACGATGGTCATGATGTAGAAGACCCAGCGCCATCCGAGACGCTGCACGATGATGCCTCCGAACAAGGGCCCAAGTGTTGGACCCAGCAATGGACCCAGCAAGTACCAGCCAAACACGCCAGCCCGTTCACTCGGCTCAAACATATCGCTTATCGTCCCGCCTCCATTCGCAATCCCCACGCTCCCAAAGAAGCCCGCCACACTCCTTACCGCAATCAAGAAGCCAATATTCGGCGCCAAGGCCGTCGGAATCTGCAGTAATGCAAAAACCGTGAAGCACGTGAGGTATACGACCCGCCGCCCAAACGTCTCGCTAAGCGGAGCAAGCAACAGCGGTCCGATGCCCAGCATGACGACGAAGCCGGTGGTCGTGCCGATGACGGCGGTAGTGGGACAGTGTAGGTCTTTTGCGATTTCATCGATGCCCGGCGTGAACATGGAGGAGACGAGTGGGGACAGGATGGACATGAAGGCGATTACGCCCACGTTGGCCATTTTGCGCCATTTTGCCCATGTTCGCGGGTTCTCGGAGGGGTAGTCGGAGATGCGGAGGAGCTGTTTGTTGTCAGGGAGTGGCCATGTGAAGTGTGCGTGGGTTGTGTACCGTTCGCGATTCGCCTTCTGAGCTGGAGCGTTGGGCCAGTAGAGGCGCACGTTCGGAGCGAGACATGGCTGCGGTTTGATATGGTTTTGGCGCGTTCAAAGCGCTGTGGAGTCTATAGAAGAGCGCCGTGGAGCTTATAGAAGGGCGCCTTTGTGCTGCAGTCGCGTGTCTACGACCGGCATATATGAGGCGGTCATGATAGTAAGCACACGCTGCAGAGAAGAGAAATGGTGTGGAGCGCGTCCGAGTCGTGCATTTCGTCATCGATCGCGTCCGTGGGAGATGCAGATCGTCTCGATTGCCGAAAACCAATCAGGGGCAACTTGTCCAACGACACCTCTCCTACACCACCATCATCTGTTATTTTGTTGTGTGCAATCAGTTCATGTATACTTCGGACGATTCTGTTGTCATCCGCTATGGCAACAAGACTTATTGTGCGCAAGTCAAGCAGTCAGCTTCCTCCTCGATACAAGTACACCAGGCCTCACATTCGCTGCACGATCGTAGAGTACAAATGATGGCCGCAACAGGGCGAAGTCCGTTTCCTGCCAGACGGACGCACCCATCATATGCATTCCCTCTCTTGCTACATACGCGCGAGGTAAGTGAGGGTTCCACCGTGGGCGGTGAGACGCAGATCGCTCCTCAATGACTGTGGTTTGTGAGCTGTGATGCGCTGATTGCAGGTACGTTGATGAGTGCATGTGCGCAAAGGAAGCGACGAGCACCGCATCAGTGGAGGACCGCGCTGGCTTTTGGAAATAACCGTGTGTCGCGACCGGATCACTCATGGTGGAACTGTGTTGCCGAGCACTGCAACAACACGATATATGATGAACGGCTCTCTCCACATTCCGGTTTTCGGCGCCTCTTCACTTACACACACGACCACGTCAGCAATTCTGAGATCTTCCTGGGCCGCGAATGCTTTTCGTCAAGCTCAACGTGCTGCCGGCCGCTATGAATGCAATGCGGCACCCGTTGTCTGGTAACGAATGAGACGGCTTCAGCCATGACCACATCCCCACACGACCCGAAGCCGAATTGACATAGCCACGAGAATACTCTCCAGTACGATTTTCCGCCAAGAATCCTCTTTATAATAAAGCGCAATATCTGCTCGCACGTCGCCTTCAACGCACCACGAACAAAATGTTCGGAGCACCACGAGACGGACCGGTGAAGATCAGAAAGTGTAGGTGGACACGGGAGGAGCTCGACCGTTACTCAAATGGCGCCTGGCCAGCTCAGAAGAAGGATCAACACTCCCTGGGAATGTTGCAGCTGAAAGCATTGGTGGAAGAGTACGTGTCGAAATGCAGGAAAAATTGAGGATTCACGGTGATTTGACCATTATGCAGGCAACGCACCCCAAGCACCGACGCTCCATTTCCCAATCTTCCAGCCGAGCTGCGCAATGAGATTTATCGTCACTACTTCTGCGGACAGACTTGGTATGTGCGGCCAAAATCTGCCCGGTATCGCATCCCCAATTTTGGACCCAAAGGATCATGTCCGGGATTACTGCTCGCATCGCGCCAGGCTTACCACGAGGCTGAAAAGTTTCGATATTCTCATGGTCGCATCTTGATCAATAACCGATCTCACTTCGAGGACTGGGTCATCGAATCTCCACTAGGCCGTCTTCAATGCATCACGCAGTTGGATTACCGACTCAGTCTCCACTGGCCTTACAGCCGGCTTTTCGGCCGCCCTGATGGCGGCATCTTGGAAAAGATGCCGAATCTTCAAGAGATACGTTTCCACATTAGGTCGGAGTCCTTGATGTGTCGATATGTCCTCTCTGCCGCTGATAATCATCAACTCTCCGCCTTCGGTTTTGGTGAAAACAACGCCGGTACGCCACGCGATCTTCTCCAAATCTTGCTCGACCGGCCACTTCGCAACATACCATGGATGACCCGCCTTCGCGACTACCCATTTCCTCGCGGCATAGTGATTAAAGTCCCTTCGGAGCCGTGCAGGTTTGCTTATCTCGTGCCAGTAGGACAACCACAGCGATATGAGGCCGATTCGGATCAAGACATCCCCCGGACCTCCAGAAATCTTGCGGATAGGACTTTCGGTCTGTGCATCATGGACTCAAATTAGTAGCGACGACGGTGGCGTCCTATGCAAACCCTGCTGGGCAACAATCACGTTTACATTGATGTGGCTTTTCTTCTTCACCTGGCTCATAATCGACAACACCAAGGGTTGGTATCTGAGGAGCATGCAGGGCCTGCTCGGTTATGCATGCAGCTTCAGCTCCACATTGTACCATGGGTCAAGATGCAATTTAGTCAGCACTAATCAAGTTCATTTCATCTACCCAACCAAAACTTTCTCTCGTTGCCCATGAATATATTCTCTTCCGTCCCACAGTGTTCTTCCTCACCATCTACCGCAGTCATCCTGCGCCCTTCACCCTCATCATGTTATTTGGCGGGCAGACCGGACATCCACATCAGCGTCGCTACAGGCCTCGAGGTATATTGATGTCAACCCTCTTCAAAAAGGACAGCACCATCACCATGTCGAAGTTCCGGTAAGTAAATTCACTACCCACACCACTGCCCTTTCTCCCAACCCCCCTAACCCAACTCAGCGTCCCCCAACCCATATTCTGCTACTTCCTCCGCCTCCCCGCCGAACTCCGCAACAGAATCTACGAACTCGTCGCCCATTCTTCCAAGCCATTCTACTTTCCCCACCGCAGCTGCGACGCACCTTACCCCGCCCTCGCCTTCTCCCTTACATGCGTCCAAATACACAAGGAAACTGGCTTGCTTCCGTACTCCCTGCTCCCCATCTACGTCATTGATCTCCCAGCCTTTGCGAAGTGGTTAGCGCGTCGCACGATACAGCAACGCGAAGTCATCCAGCACGTCAACATCCTGTGCGCCATGGTCCTCGATGGTATAAGAGACGAGCACGAGCTTGATTTCTACACGTTCCAGAAAAAGAATTACGCTTGGGTGCGCGACGTGCCTAACCTGAGACAACTACGCGTCCTATTACTTCCGTACCAGCGCAGCACCAGCCCTTCTTCCTCACTCCCCACTCCTAACTCCGAGCTCTGGGGTTCGCGCGCGCAAGTCTGCGCTGACGCGGTAACATACGGTATTTGCACGTCGCATCACCCCCGTCTTGAGATTGTGGGGGAGTGGCAACAGCCTGTCACAGATGCGAGGGTTAAACTCGCGATTGAGAGGAAGATTCGGGAGGATGGGTTTAGTTGGTGTGAGGTTTTGGGCAGGTGGGTTAGAGATGAGGGGCTGTGTGGGTGTACAAGGTCAGGGGTGGTGTGTAGGCGGTGTGCGAGGGCGGTGGTTGAAGAGGAGGTGGTGGAGAGTGGGGAATTTGTTGGGGAAGTGAGGGGTGGGGATGATGTTGTTGATGTTGAGGTTTGAAGTGTTGATTCTTGCGGATGGCTGGAGTTTGTCTATGGGATGGATGTTTCTTTGAGGCTTTTATGGGTTTGTAGCAGAGGAGTTTGCATGGTGTGATGAAGATGATGGTAGGATGTCCACTATGCGGCAAACACATCTCTTTCGGGACTCGGGAGGCGATTGGTGTAAGTGGCGTCAGTGCTAGAGTATACCATGCGCAGTGCAATTCGCACTTTTTTTTGAAAGTGTCTATCTTACAATCTGTGCTTCAAACTACTACCCGACGCAACGGCATGTCCCCGACTGTCGAGCAGCAGTTTGCAATTCAAGATGTCATTCATTCCTCGTTCTCGAATTCATGTTGGTACAAGCGTCCTCCACGTCTGGTACGGCCCCAACAGCGTTGGCAAGAGGGGCCGACGGTATCGTGCATTAGCGCACTTTGTCTCGCCATCTTCTCTCGCGTCTTCTTCACGCTCAACCTCGACTAGGATTTACTACACATCACGGCCCAAAAAGCGCGGCCTACGCTTTTGTACCTGACCGCACAACAGTCTACCCTCCTCGTTCTTCCGACATGTCGACAAATCAACGGCAAGGCGCGTCTACTCGCTGTCGCGACCTCGACGTTCGCCATTCGCGACACTAAACGCTCCGCTTCCTAGATTTGGCACTGTACCGTCGCTATACGGGAGACCCATTTTTCGCTCAGCGATGAACGTTAATGCGCCGGAATTAACGCTGTGCGGCCCCCTTTGTCCATAGAAAATCCTATGCTTCACTGGCTGCCCTATTTCCCAGGTCTGCGAGAACTGACGGTGTCGTACCGTGCTGGTGAGCAGGCTAAGGAGAATTGGGAACGATGCAGTGTTGGTGTGCGGTTTGTAATCGGTAACTTAACTTGGAAGAGAGAGCGAGAAACCGGTTTACCCGTGTGGGTTTCGATACAACATTTAAGGGCTTCGAAATCTGAGCACAAGAACGGTTGCAACAACCTGGCTAATTGGCAAGTAGCTCATGCTCTTGGTATCTGGTCTATTGGTCATTTATTAGTACCCGATGATACTTTTCGATAATCGCGGCAGGAAAAGCTATGGTGGTGGTCATTTGGGATGAACGACCTTTCCAGATACAGTCAAAGCCTTCGATCTTTTCGTGCCTCCTATGAAGGAGTCGTCGCAACATGATTGTGAAGGATTACTGATCGAGCATACTTGTTTAGTTACCGGTACTGTAGTGCCTTGGCGTGCTAGGCAACTTCAACTTGCGGTGACTGTTCCTGCCTTCCTTTCCCACCAACATCGCAACACAGTAATTTGTACCGCCCCACAATTAATCCATCATGGAAGATTCAACGTCTCCACTTCTCGAACTGCCAGTTGAGCTACGTAACCAAATCTACGGCTACCTGTTCAGCGAGAAGACCTGGCATCTTGCAGACCCAAACGAACCGTACCAGTCTGCCGTTCTTCTCCAAGCAGAAGATGCTCTGCCCCAGATCCAAAAGACATCAGTTTTCCAAGATTTGCGAGCGGCACTTGCAATCATTGTGATCTGCCGGAAAATACACGGCGAAGCGCGTCTCCTCCCCTTCGCTGACGCCACCTTCTGCATCGACGCCGGACCCTCATACGCCGCCTTCGAGCCGTGGCTCACGCGTCGCACCACAGAGCAGCAATCACTGATCAAACGCATCGAAGTATCAATAAGCCTTGTGCAGTGGCAGGACCGTGACATGAAAGATATAAGACCGTGGCCATTTCCAGTGCTTGTGCCGGAACCTGCCATCCACTCGATTGGGGACCTGATGCTGTGGCACGTATCGTCAATTCATGTGAACTACATCACTGAGTATCGGCAGGAATATTATGACCCTGTCGAAGGGGACGGATCGCTGAAGTTGTATAATGCTGTTGAGTGGATAGAGGATTTTGAGGATATGATGTTTGTGAGTCCGGCGGCTAGGCGGATACGTGCTGGGGTGAATATAACGACTTTGTGCTGCCAAACGGGAAACGAGTTCCGGTGTTGGTGAGAGACCGACTGGAGTGAAGTTTAGGGCACGTACCGCGTGCGTGGCGCTCGTTTGTTTGCTTACGTTGCTCACATCCTTTGCTCGCCCAACCTTGCTCACTCGACCGCATTCTCGATTGGCTACATCCTCACTGGAATACATCCTCACTCGAGCGCATCCTCACTCGAACAAATCCGTCCGCACACTCAACCCTCGTGTCATTTACAAACCGACCATCAGCATCATAGATTGCCATGACTACGCCAGTCCACAACAACATGGAGCGTCGGTTTCTCGATATGTAAGTGTAGCAATGATTTTAGGCTGCGGTAACAATATACTAATGTGAGATTTCTAGCTCCAAACGCAACGCGCAAGTGTCGCCCCTCTTACGCTTGCCCGGTGAGCTACGCAATCGAATCTACGGATACATTCTTTGTGGCAGAACTTGGCAGCTCACTCAGCGGAACTGGTTTCGCAATGGTTATTCCAGGATCTCCAGTCCGCCCTTCAAATTGTTAGAGTCTGCCGCCAGTGTCACACCGAGACCGCCCTGCTTGCCTTCGCTGGTAGTGCTTTCTCCTTCCCAATTCCAAGGGCACTGATGCGATGGACCGATGTCCGTACAGCTTCACAGCGCAGTGCTATAACCCGAGGAAAGACGAGTTGTTACGTGCACTTCTAGTTTTCTCCAGCAACTTCGTCGTCTGCTGGACCCAGGATCCTGGAATTCAGCTCGCCTTCTGTCCGCGTTCCTTATTTTCCGAATCCCCCAGGCCTCAAGCACGTCTCTGTTTCAGTCAGAGCGAACGTTTGAGGCTTGGGAATTCTAGTAACGTCGTCCTTGTGGGGTAAGGTACATGAATATGGGCGAGTGGTTCAGATGGAGATCAATAGGGAGATCGATAGATATAAGCCTGGTGTACGTGTGGATGTCGTGCTCAACTACATAGGGCTTCAAGCGTAGTATTGTGGTGGCAAGCTGCCACAAGCTCGAGTTTTTAGAATTTGAGATTTGAGAATTGGTGAACGAGTCCACGGCTACTTTTGGAGCAACGACCTTCACTATTCCCAAACGACTGTTAGCACCAACACTAGCAATTACTTCTCTTTTGCAAAACTGCGATTGTAAACTGCTCTTCCACCACTGTGACCTCAAGCATCCCCACCCAGCAATGTCGCAAGCGACCGGCGAGGACTGCGTTCCAAACGCAATGTGAGTATTTCTCAGTGTAGCACGCCAGCTACATAAAGGCTTTTACTGACGTTCGCTAGCTCGTTGCGCAATCAGAGGGCGTCACCACTTCTGCGTTTGCTCGGTGAGCTACGTAACAGGATCTACGAGTACGTGCTTCGCGGACAGACCTGGCAGCACACAGCGTCTTCCGGCTACCATCCCTTCCAAGATCTCGAGTCCGTCCTTCTGATTACCATGGTTTGTCGCCAGCTCTACATCGAAACCGCTGTTCTCGCCTTCTCCGGAAGTACCTTCCGATTCCCTACGTGGCGCCCGTTCGGTTCATGGTTTGTCAACCGCACCTTCACGCAGCGCAGCGCAATAAAGCGCATCGAGGGAGCTTGCTACATGCAGCTGACTACTCTTCGTGGTGCAGCACCGGAGACTCCTAGTGTCTGTCAGCCTGGCACCTTGGTTCATACGGTACACTGTGAATTGCACCTCACGTGACTGTGTTAGTCATCTGCTTACTCATCTGGTTGTGTATATAATCGCTCGCTATAGCTCTCTCAATACAACAACCTTCTGCCTCTTTCCTGTCTGCCCTGTGCTCCCACATCCAACAGTATCATAGTCATGCAAGCACCCAACGTTCGCAGATTTATGCCGCCTGGCCTCACCGGTTTGGAGCACGTCGCAGTTAAAGTTGATGTCACTGTCAATGTTGATGTAGATGTCATTGTCATCGGGAATCTTCCTCTCCCTGATCTGCTTCCGCGTTGGCCAAAGGTGAAGAAAGCTGTGCAGGAAGACGTTACTCGCATAAGCGAGGAATTTCGACGCATCAAGGCTGGATTGCAAGTGTCATTCGAGCATACTTACAGGTACAACTGAAGACATGACCGTAAGAAGAGCAAGTTTCATGACGTAACCGAGGAGAGAGGAGTATGATGGCTGCTGCCATTACCTTGTTTCTCTTACCGTATGTCAGCCTCTGTGACTACCTGTCACATGACCATAGTGCTTCCTGGTATTGGCCCGATATGTGAGCACGGTACATTCGAGCACGTTCTAGGACCTTCATCGTCACTCTTTCCACGTCAGACGCTTACGCGTCCTCCTGTTCACCATATGTATATAATCTTGCTTGTCTCCTACGTAGAACAATCAACCTTCTCCTTCATCTCTTCGTCCATCCGACACCGTAGACGAGGTTTTGTGATTGTCGCTGCCGCGTCATGCCATGAATAGCATCTTAATTTTTGGCTCGTACTACCTCTTCATACTTCTCAATACTCTCCATCACTGCATCTGAACATTTTTGCATATTCCGAATATGTTATGGTCATGTCACTCATAAATAACTAACAATGAGTGGTGGCTGGGACAAACACACACGATTGGAGATACAACTTCTCTCCTTCTTCTGCACCAACATCGCCCCAAAAGTCAAGGGCTATCATATATCTCGCTTGCTGTCTGCTCTTGATGACCCTCCGATCATGAATACAGCTCATGATGTGAGTCTGGTCACTGGTGGTAAATATGGTGAGAAGAAGAATTAGCAGTACACAATGTTTCTGTCTTTATCAAGCATATGATCTCGTTTTAGCATCAGGTCATCTCAATGGCGCCGAACAGCACAGATAATGAAGAAGTGTGATTCAATGTCTGCAGCCCCACGTGGCTCTCTCTACCATCACTTGCTCACTTTACGTTCTTCATTCTAGACAGCTGGAGGTTCCACGGCATAAAGTACGAAGATAATCAAGTCACAAAGTCACTAATATCAAATCAGTAGAGGGAGCATGGTCAGATTTAGGCTCAGATCTGTTCTCTTACATCGGCTAGACTGTAGAAGCCAGCTTTGCAGCCAACGAGCCAGACGAAGCTTCTTCCTCGATTCTTCCGTTCTGTACTTGCCAGAGGTGCCACTCATTCAATAGCGATCCCTCATCAGGTTCTCGGATGTCTAAGTTGCTAGATGTGGAGCCATGTCGATCGAACTTCTGACTTTGCGATGCAAACGCTTTTCCAGTGACGCGCGAAGAGAGACGAGACTCAGCTCAGATTACAGTCGCCCGTCCTGTCTGCTTCATAAATTCCGCGAACCATGGCTCGCCTGTGTGCTCCGCGTTGGTTGTGCAACTCACTCCCGGGTTGACATACTTGTCAATGAGCGAGCTGAGCTGAGCTCAGCCTATCAGCTCGCTCGGTGTATCAAGCCAGGCCAATCAGCTTGCTCAATATGGCTCAGGTAGCCAAGCAGGAGTCGCTGGCTCAGCTCGGATTGATGGGCTCAGTCCCAATTAGGAAAGTGGGTAGATTTTTTAGTGTCAAGTTTCTCATTGAGTTTCCCACCTATCGACTCCGTATTTTGCGTCCATCTCCTCAACCGTCATAGGATCCTTCACAATGACCTTGCCGTCCCAAAATCCAGCTCTTATCCACCGTCGCACACACTGTATTGCTGCTAGAAGTCGCGGAGAAATATTGCGCTGGCGTGGCTCAAGGAGATCGCCCAGCTCGCTGAACAGGCGCTCACACTCACATGAGGAGCCTGGGATAGAGAGCATGTTGATAGCAAACTTGCTGAGGTTGGCATAAGAATCCTGCAATCCTACCCAGTATTTGATAGGGTTGTTTGCGTTTGGGCTACCCTTCTTAGCAACAGGCTCGCTGCGCTTCCAGCTCTCATACTCATCCTCTTCGTTATCCGCGGCGCCCGCTGGGTTGATATAGCAGTCGATAGCGTCGTCAATATTATTGGATTTCTTCATTGTGGGCCGTACGCGAGGCTTTGGTAAGCTTTTGTACTTTGCCCACAGTGCTTGAAAATTGCGGTCGCTGCTCTCTAGCCAATCAGGCTTCTCTGCCCACGCTACGTCAAGGTAGTGTTTGTATCGAGGATGGAGTAATGTTTCCACGTAGTAAGCAGACGATCTGCAGTGGTTGGGATAACGACTCCAATCAAAGCCCTCGTAGTTGTCTTCTACCCACACGAAGCCTGTATCAACGCCCTCACTGCCGGCTGCTTCTGAAGCCGTTACGGTAGCCTGCTCGCTGCCCAAGGCGGGCGCAACGATGGTGTCTTCTGCGCGCGACTCTCGGAGTGTGGCTTCGAAGTTTGGGGCTTGCGATGCGGCTAAAAGGGCCTGCCGGGGCAACAGCGGCGCAGATGGAAAGGGTAGAGTTGGCTGAGATGGCTGACTGTTGACAGTAATAGGGTGGTTTGCAGTGCCACAAGGCCGCGTCTTTGTGCGCTTCGTAGTCGTTGCAATTTCTGGCGGATTAATGCGCGGTCTTTTTCAAGGCATGGCGGCAACGTTAAGGTAGATGGTAGCAGTTGAATAATACGCGTTAGTAGAGTACAGATAGTTGTAGTTGATACAAATTAGTGGATGAAGAATAAGATAGGTGCAACCTGTAGCCACGCGGGCTGGATCACATAATATTCTATTGTAGCAGGCACTGCCTAGTGGGCAAGTGCACTTAAGTACCTCTGAGCCGAGAGCTTCTGCATACGAACATCACACAACAAGAACAGATAGCAATACAAGTGTTGATCCGCAGCACCTGATCTAACACTGCATCCGCGATTACACAACCGGCCGGAGATTTGGTAGCTTGTTTTGCTAGGAAACTAGGCAAAATGTCGGATCGTGAGTATCGGTAGAGACGTCGGATGCTCAATGCTGGCCAACGAGCCGACTCGATCCTACATCGGTCCGACTCGTGGCCGAGCTCAGGTATACCTTCGTAGCACCCACGTTCATAGATAAAGCAATCACAATACCAAGTCACAGAAGAACCTCGTTGTTGTTATTCACCCGTACGATCGTACAAGGCCTACCAACACAAAAAAGTGATTTCTATAGCTGAATATCGGACGGACGTCCTCCTACTAGAACACCAAAATCCCTGCCTCAACTTTCCCTGCTGCCTCAATCAACCAAGCTGAGCAAACTGCACTGAGCGAGTTTTTATAGTACGCTCAGCTTGGCTTGCAAGCTCACTTATTGAGCTCAGCTCAATAGAATCGATCAAGCCGACTGAGCTGAGCTGACTTGAGCTGAGTGGCTCGCTCATTGACAAGTCTGCGGGTTAAGCTCCTGAATATGTGCTTTGCACGCTTCTTAACCTTTGTACACGTTGGCGAATTCAAGCTTTTGATGATTTTCTTCCTCCTCCCCACTTACTAAGATTCACGGCATCTCAAGTTCAACCTTGATCTGCACGTACTTTAGGTTCGGAAGATCGCCCAACTCAAGATTTTCAGCTTGCCACTAAGGTGTTTGAGGGTCAGACCACTTGGGGCCTCCGACCAGGCAGCCGGAATAACCGCAGAAATCGAACGACATCGTGGTCACATTGGCAGTCATCCGTAAAGCGCGACTCGCGAGCCAGACTCGAAGGTCACCAATGTTATTGGTGCTGAACCTGAGGAGTTGTAAGGCAAGGCGGCGCGCAGCGCGCTTCAGTGTGGATTTGACGACATGTGAGAAGGAGATTCGAGGCGTCTTCGTCTTGGAGAACTCTGCTTGCCTGTTCCAATCGGCTATACCCCCCTCCATTACCGATGTATCACGTGCGGCCGCCAAGTGCGTACATGTAGATGGTGTTGCGCAGCTCACCGGGGAGCCTGAGAAGTGGTGAATTGAGCTGGTTTTGTGCGGTGCTGCTAACTTGGTCAGTGATTTTGCAAAATAGGACAGACAGGTGCGTACATGTGCTGCATGGTGCCCTCATTTGTTTCCTCCATGGTCATGATAAGCGACAGCGTGTGTCGATCTTTCGCGATGGCCGTGGGATGATTATCTCGGAAGTGAGGTGACGACTGGAGAGTTCTGTCGACAAGGTGGAGGCAAACGCATCTGTAGCACCGAGCTAGTCTAAAAGCAGGTCAGGCGCAGGAGTGCTCGGGAAGAGTGAAGACACATGTAAGAAGAACAAAACAAGTAACAACATCCGGGAACCAGCATTGACTTCAGAGACGTATCATAGTTCTCAATAGATACGATATGGATGTCCCGCAACGGTGGAAATGTTGAAGATTGTTTGAACACGGTATGTCACCCACTTTGCCTGGCGCTCTTGAGTTCTTCATGGCTGGTTCGGACCTTATACCCACCAAAAAGGGCGAGGAGAACGCATCCGTGACTTACATGGCCGTCGCTTGCTGTGACTGGGTCAGTATGTAGTTCAGGGGCTGTCATAATAATTCACAATCATTTGGGGACATCGAGCGTACTTGATGGTAAGCGCGGCGTTCGCGTTTTTACCAGCTGCAACGCTGGCATTCTGCAATTCCCGACGTTCCTGTAGTGCGCCATATGCTGAAGAAGATTAGACTGAGAGGAATACTGCTATGACTGCTATGTTTGAACAGTACCGTTTGTGGCTGTTCGCGGCTTCGGGATGTGCATGAGACGAAATACCAATGGATGAACATGAAGAAAGTTAATGGGACGCTAGTCATTGGCTTTGGACGGGAAATACTCTGGAAGAAAACTTTGCTGTATTAAAATTTTGCCGGCGCTTCGCGCGCTATTCATGATGCGCGTTCGGCTTCTCAGTCCGCAATATGTTGAGGCCGTTGGAGGTGGCGATGCTGAACATGTTGTACTTGTCGCCCTACATCAAGAACAACCACCTCATCAGAGTCATGAAAGATGTTCGCATCTTCGTCATAGCGCTTCTTTCCGGATTTCCGTGTAGAAACCATTCGTACGCCGACGCCCAAGCCTCGTTTCCCCCTTCGTCCATGACATCGCCATGGCAAGGAATAATGCGCTCGATGTCCCATTCGGCGACGCGCTTTGCATCGTGACGCATGATCTGGTAGTCTACAGCTGCGATGTGATATATCAAGCGCCTGAACCATATGGAGCGCGGATGCGCATACTTTGCGAAAGCGTAAGACATCGGTCCTTGCTGAGATGCTGGAGCCGAGTATTGCTGTTTTCATCAACTTTGGCAAGTAAATGTCAATTTCTCACTCAACGTACCTCAGTGCATGGCAGATTCATCAATAAGTCGGACTGTATGAGCGTCTTCGTCGGCTTGTGGTACCAAGCCACGCAGTATGTGATGAAGCCCTCGAACATAACCGTCTCCACGTCATGCGCAAAGTCAAATTCGTCTTCAGGACTGCCTCTCGTCCATTCACCGCAGATGAAGTCCCATTTCACATTTTTGCGCTTCTTCTCAAGACCAGGTACGCCAATGGTCTTTGCATCCGGCCATACATCTAAGTAGCTTCTGATGGAGAGATGATGGCCCAGATCGCATGCGATGAAATGTACGCCGCCCAGTGCAGTCAGCGTGGCTTTGACATTTTGCTCGAGAGGCACGGGGTTGAGGAGAAGAATGCGTCCATCGTGGAGGCGGATTGCTGTGGCGCGGTTGCCGACGGCGACGAAATCGCGATAGCCGAATGGCGCGAATCGATTGAATGGCACGCTGAAGGTGGTGATCTCTGGCGAGACATCGCGAATTGTTGTCTTGTTTTGTGGCATACTAAGGATTGTGCATTGCTGTGTACGGTACAAGCTCTGATGAAATGCGTCGTGGCATCTGTGAGAGCGACTGTGATGATCGATGATGTCATGGTGAGCCATCCATCTCGACCTCATGTTCTGGTCTGGCCTCGGAAGTAGCAGCCTGGAAACTGATTCTGAACCTCATGAGGATGTTCAAGCATCAGTCGGGAAATCACTGCATACTACGTGTCCCAACATCATGGTCGTCCCCTTCAGCAATGCGCGTGACGAACTTCCAAATCCTCCGCTTCCACAGTGATGTAGTATTACTAGTTCTGGCTGACTTCCACTCACCTCCTCTTCCTCAACGACACTGTCTCCTGTCCCGTTCCGAATCCCCACATCTTCTTTCGTTCTAGCGCATCCTCTGTTAACAATTCGCCGTACCGTATTTCCAGATCTCTCAGCTCTTTTGTCGCTTGGTCAGAGATCAGCGAAAGGTGTGTCTTGGGAAAAAGGCCTAGCTGTGTGATTATACAACTCGACGCGCTGACACGAGAGTTTGGGCCCCATGAAGTCCAGTACATACGACGCGTTCTCCCCGACGGATGGTCCGATGGTGGAGGCGGGGAGGTAATTTCGCCGGTATAAACCACGTGTTTTGTGAAAGGAGCTAGAAAAGGGAGTACGGTCACAATTTCTCTCTGTGCGGATATGGTGATCTTATCTGGCCACTTGTTGTTGACAGAGAGCACAGAAGTGCCAATAATCCGGTGAATGAAGGCACCAGACTGTGCCAGTCCGGAGGCATCGTCGAGTCGAAGTGGATCGAGTTAGGGAGATAAAGTTACCTCTGGGACTGACATGCGCACATTCCTTGTGAGAGGAAACGGAGTCGCAGCGATTGTCAATGCACTGAGGGGGTAGATGGCCGCAACGGGCACAAGCCAAGTGTAGACCGCGATCAAGAAGGATCCCGTAAGAATTACTTGTGGGTTTACGAGCTCTAGTAGGCTGTGTCTTAACTGGAAGAGGCTCTCAACTTGAGCTAGTGCGAGAGGCTTGCCCCGTAGTACCCGCCATAGATACTGCACTGAACACACACTAACACTGCTAAGCAGGGCTGCTTTAAGTAGTGTAACCAGCAAGAGTGGGACAGCGACGGTGTACGATTGGGATATACGAGCCTGATCGCCGCTGGCTATAAAGCCGTGAAGCTGATCAAAGAGAATGTAGTGCAAGATGCTGCTCAATAGCGCTGACACAGGTTAGTCAACGTGTCAGAGTAGTCCGAGTACTTACCTAGAAAGTAGAGTCCTAGGATAGTTGCAACAGTCTTTTTGTGCTGGGCGAGTCGACTACCACGCTCTCGTCGCTGTGTTCGCGCTGCTACCTTCAAGCTTGGTGTAGTTTCTTCAGGGTGAACATGTTGCCCTGACTGAGAAGGAGAGTTTGGTGAAATGTCGTTCAACTAATGACCTTGGTCTCTGTATGCCGTGTCAACTGGATTCTTTGTGTATGTCGTGCTCGTCCCTTTGAGCATGCGATCGGCCACTGTCAAGTCTCGGCTTGTGGCCTCCATAGCGTGTGAACATCGAACCAATGTCAAGAGCTTGCGAGAAACGAAGGTACGACATAGCTGAGAACAATATGTTGCTACCGAAATGTACGTTAGCTAAGCATATGGCTAGAGCATTCTGGGTGAGGCTCAGCGATCCTAGGTGTTTCGGCTGCCGTCAGCCTCGCGAGATCTTCCTGACAAGGCAAAGACTAGGAATTGTACGGCGATATCGCCATTTCACGGCGATAAGACAAGGTCGTTCGGTACATCGTCCACGTGGGAGTACCTACTTGTCCCTGCAGTCGTTGCCTATTAGTTAAAGACTGCATTCACGGCGAGCGCAAGCCATTTTAGTTGTCGAGGGTCGGTTCCATTCGTGCAAGAGCAAGTCGCGCTGGCGCAGTAGGTCCAAATTGTATCGATATACAACAATCTGGAAATAGCGCACACAGTCAACAGCTTAGCTGCGCGACACTCAGTGCCGGAGGAGGGAGCTTCCTCGGGCAATTTGATTTGTGTGCATTTGTGCTGGGTACATGGTGGGTGTAGGGGCCAGGTCGGAGTGCGGGCACGCGCCGGTCTCTAACTGGCCGTCGCCTCGGCTGCATAGCCCGTCCAGGATTGGGAAGGCCACTGCATCATCAACGTGCCAGCCATGGACCATGACTGCACTGAGGGGAAGGAACTAAGGTGAGTAGAAAGGACTTCCGCAACTACGGCCTCGCCATACTCTTCGTATCCCGCCACTTCTACCGCGAAACACACCTCCTTCCCCTCTCCCTCAACGTCTTTCGATACTACCATGTCGACTAACCTGGAATCGACAATTTTCTCGACCAACTTAGCCAGCAGCAGTGTGGTGTTCTGAAATCTTTGTCCATGAAAATCGAATCTCATGACTCAGCCGACCTTGGGAGAGTCCGGTAGATGGATCAGGTGAAAGGCTTCTGGCGTATGGTCCAGGGCTCCGCAACGTTCAAATCACTGTCGAGCCAGCCATGATGCTGTGATCGTGAAGGGGCAGGGGAGAAGAAAAGGCGGTGACACTTGGGTGTGCGACTGAGTACCTGGATAAGTACCAAGTAGTGCTCGGGTAGACTGTCAACGACTTCAACATTTGGGTGGGTCGGTACGCGAAGGAAGACGTTCCAGGGAAGATGCGACTGGAGAAGATCAGGACCGCAACTTTCAGAGGCAACACTGTCTCAAGAGTAGTAGCAGTCGCTGTCAAGACTTTTCGCGGAGGATGAAGGAGCTTGACATGCACTGCTTCGACCACCCGTCGCTCAGTGAAATCTTCACTTCCGGCCTAGGCTTCCTATCTTCTCGCCACATCGCTCGTAGAGCAAGTTCATGCCCGCCATTCTCTCAACAATTCCAATGGCCACCTCAGCGTTCTTCGAGTATACCACCAAGTCTATTTCTAGACTCATCTCCTGCCATTCAACCTAAATGTCTTCCCTCTCGACGTGCGACACGACTTGACGTTATTCCTCGAAGTGCTCGGGCAGTATATATCGAATGCGGTCGTTCGGTGACATTTTGGAACTATATGGGAGTGTCTGGAAAGCGGGCTTAGGGCCTTTGAAGAACGAAACCCCGCAAGCGCTTCTGAATATGCGGAAGGCCGCTACTGTCATCAATGACTGTCGCTCGTCACGATTCCACAACATTAACAGAATTGATGATTATCTATGTACCGGGAGTCAAACATTTCCGAAGAAGTGGAGGTTGTGATACATCTGGAGGTGGCGGAAAAGTAAGACTGGGATGAACAATGAATGAATTCAGCTCCTAGGGCTGCGCATGAGGTGCGGTAGAGATATAGAGGTGTTTGAGATCTGTCATGTACCGGTAGTGAAGCATGAATGTCACTATTTAGCTCTCGCGATGATTCATAAACCTATCCGTGCAATTCCTCCTACCTCATCACCGCTCTTGTCAACTCACCCACAACTACTTCATATTGCGACCCCAACTTCATAGTCACTTGAGTCACACGGCTATGGAATGAATGTGCCATATGACATCCGAGTGCTTCGAGGAAGATGTCGAGGATAATCCCGCTCTTCAGCAAATTGCAACGTAGATTAACGAACCTCGCTCTTGCCGCTGACAAAATCACTGACATAATACAGATCCATTCGAAACAAGCGCTACTAACCGTTCCTGCGCTTACCGTCTGAGATTTACAATCAGGTGTACGAGTATGTGCTCAGTGTAGGCGTCTACACAGTCGATGGTGACAAAGCACATATCTACATGTCCGATGATAAGATACTGGGCCCAGGTTCTCTTTGTCGTCCGAGCAGCAAAGAACAAAAGAATCGGCTCAGTGTCTTGAGCGTGTGTCGACACATGTACTACGAAGCCCACTGCCTGTCGTTCAGCCTCAACACATTCCACTTCTACAACGATGGAATCGAGCGCTTCCTCGAGAAGCTGACGTGGAACCAGCGATTGGCGATGACTCGCGTCTCTCTCTGGGCAATGGTTAGACGCGCGCAAGGTCACGTTATTGATATTTACAGCCGCCACACTCTGCATCGGCTCACGGGTCTTTCCAGTTTGAAGAAGGTCAGCGTAACGCTTGATGCATGGCATCTCACTGAGAACGAACGTGTGGAGGAGGCTGAGCGGCAGATGAAAGATTTGCTGGGAGCAGATTTCAGGCCGGAGCTGGAGGTGGTGGTGTATGTGCGGCGGACGGGTGCTCGAAGAACCTAAGGCACGGACCGCAGGCCTAACACAAAACTAGAGGAGTACATGGTGACCATAGACTTGATCTTCAGCGCGTGGTCGTTACCCACGAAGCGCAAACTGAGACGTCGTGGAGAAGTATGCCGTGAGACTGGAAAGCAGGGAGCTACTTCACCTGATTGAGAACTGATCGAGACTGATACCTAGTTCAATAAAATTTCTCTTCCCATGTTGAATGATTGTTTCGTCGGTAAGTCGGTTCGGAATTACGCATGGGGATTGACGCTTACCTGGAAAACCTACCGGTACGAGGTTGCGGGGTAACAGTCGTCGCTGCTACCTGCCTCCTAACCCTCATCACTCAACATCACCCATGGATCTGAAAGCAGAACAGACTGTATGCCGAGATTCACGCCTGGATACAGCTCTGCCGTCGTCTATGATCAAACAATCTCGTCCTCAAATCTACTCCATCGTTGCAAACTTTTGCAATAACTGGCGTTCGGCGCGCATCATGCCATCGAGCGATGCAGCAAGCAGACTAGATCCCACGAGTGACGTGACGGAACCAAATATCGATCTGTAAGTTGAGGCGCTTCTACATCGATGCGGATAAAGTTCTATTGCTGAAAGCTGACATGATAGTACTCGTCGCAACCAGATCAACTCAACCTTTTTGCAACTACCCGCCGAGCTCAGAGATCAGATTTACGCCTACGCTCTCGGCGGCATTGTCTGGTCTGTGAACGGAAGACTACGCGCCTTCGCCTACCGCAACGACAAAATCGATCGGAGTTACGCCGCAATTGGAGGCGTGTGCCGCCAATTTCACGACGACACAAAGCTACTCCCTTTGTGCTTGAACACGTTTCTCTTCCTTCACCCTGGCTACATCGCCCCTTTCATTGCGAAGCTCAATTCCCGTCAAAAGGCGGCCGTTTTCTATATGTCACTGCGCACGTACGTGAGCATCAGCCCGTCAGACCTTGAACATCTAGGCGCCCACAGCTCCCTCTACACGCTTCCAAATCTACGACTTCTAGATGTTATTATCTTGGCATATTCTGGAGACTCTGCTGAAAAGATCGAGGTGGCTGAGAAGGATATGAGGTCTTGGCTAGAACAGCACGCCCCACAAGGCGCGGTAATTGAGCTCAGCATCAAGACTCACTAAGGAACGAGAGAACATGTTTATGCATTTTCGCAGACGAGTTAGGGTAAGAATGGTCTCATTGAAGTTTCCTAGCTCGTTCGTAATCAATAGCGAAGGCAACGCCGAGTTGCCGACCACCAAGACCGTCGTATCACAAGTCGATCTCAGCAAAGCTGAATTACTGTTGGGAAGTATCACTGTGGCTTGGTAGAATGACGCACCGTCATTTGTCCGCAAGTAGCGCAAGCTAGCAGGCGAAATCACTTGCACATTCGCCGCAACTACAACGAATCCACGATCATCTTGCAGAAGTTCATCACTCTCAACTCATCACTCTCGGCACAACACTCTCGACACATCTTTCTCGACGCATCACTCTCAACACCATGACGCCTCCGGCTCCGCCCCATGATACTGAGCTCAAGATGGTCGTGGCCACAAATACTCTGGCTATGTAAGTAACCATTTTCTCACCGTGTACGCGCATTGATACTGATCATTGAACCCTAGCACTCGCCGCAACCAAGCGCATTCCCCACTCCTACGTCTACCGTCTGAGCTGCGCAACCAGATCTACGAGTACGTCCTCAGCGTCGGCATGTGGAAACTTAACCCCGGCGCAAAGGCATTAGCCTACGAAGAGACCGAGCACCACTACTGCAACGAGGGCATCAGAAGTGGACCAAACCAGCTTGCTCTTCTAGGAACGTGCCAACAACTCTACCACGAGACTGAGCTGCTCCCATTCACTCTCAACACGGTCTACTTCCAGCACGTTATCATCACGAAGTTCCTCAAGAAGCTTACACAACGCCAGCGCGCTGCTGTTCGGCGCATATTCCTGCACCCTATCTTCGAGACTCCCTATCCATTTGTCATTCCAAAAGTCTACCTGGGCACCCTGACCATGGACGTGCAGTTGAGACCATTGGCGATCTTGCCGAATCTGTGCCGCATTGTTGTTAAAATCCATACCGAATTTGGAATGTCAATGGAGAAAAAGGTCCAGGCGAAGAAGGAAGCGACGGAACGGCTGGAGATGGAGCTTCGAGAAGGTGTCATGATTGAGGTACGTATGGCCCACCAAGATTGAAGGTCACGCCGCTCTCTATTTGCTCGAGCCCAATGGCTGAGGCTGGAGCACCAGTTGGTTGGCCGAGGCACAGGAAAATCGGAAGATCTCGACTGTAAATGTTGGCTCGCGGGCTCTAATTCACGCACACGAGCTTGAAGATCTTGACTTCGCATGCTGGATTATATACTTCAGCGCCCAAATGGAGATCACATGGCACAGAAGATGGAGGGATACCACCAGTATTAGGGATCAATTACTAAATGGAACGTTTCCTCCTCGCCCAACGTCTATCCACATGCGTGGAACGTAGTCGCCCGACCTCAGTAACCGTGACGATCAGTCCCTCCGTGTGAAGCTCGATATATCTCATTCAATTCAATTCCACCGATATGTACCTTATTATCATGCGAGTATGTCGCTCCACACTGTCTTCTTCTCCTCAAAAGCACATCGCCACTCCAACCACCAACACCAAAGAAAGCACCGCGCGCACGCTCAGCCCAGCAGCTGAGTTTGGCATATTCTGCCTGGGTACCGGCGGTGTCGAAGTACCATTTCCACCCGTGACCATCACACTCTGCGGATTCCGGAACACGTTATCTGGGTCCAGCGTAGCCTTGATCGTCTGCAAGCGCTGCACATTCTCACCCCAATAACTCTTCTGCGGGTTCTCCAAAGCTGGGTCGACATACCCTGGATACGCACTCTGATCCGCGCCCGTCTTCTCCTGCACCAGCTTACTCAACCCATTCAAGAAGTTTTTGCTCGCATCGGAAACGGACCCGGTGAGACTGACGATGTAGTTCTGCATGAAGTACAAAGCATCGCGGTTCCAGTAAGCAGTCGTGTTTTGTGCAATGTCGGCGATCGCACCGCCTTCAAGATCCCAAATGACGAGCCAGACTATACTGCCTTTGTCAGTGGCGTTGATGTATGAGAAGATATCATTGATAGCGGAGCGCGACCAAATAGTTGCGTTGGTCGTTTTGACGCTCTTGGCGTAGAAGGGGAGAGGGAAGCCAGCCGATGCTGTGAGCGCGGGGTCGCCGAGCATCTTGAACTGGCTCGTGGTGATGGTGGACTGCATGTTGATGGACGAGTCGTTGCCAGACATGAAGGAGGGAATGTTCAAGGCGTCGAAGTCGTTTCGTGAGCCGTAATAAGTGCCAGCAATGATCATGCCAGTGGCGCTGAGCGTGATGGTACTGGAGAAGCGACGGTCGAAATTGGGCTGCGACACGAGTTTCTGCCAGCCTTCGAATGTGCCTGCATAACTCGTGATGTCCTTGGCTGTCACATTGTATGTGTACTGTGTGATGTCTGAAGGTGCGGGCGCGGTCTTCACAGTGAATTCAGTGACGATGGCAAAAGAGAAGCCAGCACCACGGATGGCGAAGAACAAGTCCGGATTAGAGGTTGCGCTGGCTGTCACGATGGTACCATTTCCTAGGACGCATTGCGCTGACACGATCTGGTCGGCTCCTAGGCCCAGCTGGCGACTGAGCATTCCGAGGCCGCCAATTGTCAAGTGGCCGCCTGAACCGATGACCCCGACCTCGCCGTATGCGATGACTCGGTTGAGGGGCTGCAGCTTCTGGGAGAGATTGCCGAGAAGGTTGCCCTGTGATCAGATTAGATGAGATTTTTGTCAAGGGGACGGGGCGCAATACCGGTTCAAAGGTTACCGTCTGGTCATCCTCTTTGTACGCGAAAGCACCCATGTTCTTCATGTCCACGACCAATGAGCCATTGAACCCTCCCAGTCCTACGCATCACGTCATAGTCAGCAATTGAATTGCCACAGTCTCTTATGGATGAAATGTTTACCGTAGTTCGCATAGCTGTGTCCACCGCTACGCGCTTGTACCGCGACTTTAGCAGTGTGTGCACATTTAACAACTTCTGACACTTGCTGCGCTGTCTTCGGAAACGTATATGCAGCCGGAGTGGTAACGTAGTTGAGATTGAACGGCCTCACGGCTCCCTGCTGGGTAGAGTACAAGCTTGCGTCGCTTCCGAGGGCTGCGTCTAGGCACTGTGTGAATGAAGAGTTAGACTGTGCAGTCGCAACAGCCGCGATGGTCGCCACCAAGAGGATCTTCATTGTCGTCAAAGGGTATCGAACGAACGGTGAATTCGGATGACGCGCAGGTAAAGAAGATATAGAAAGTGAGAAGAAGAAGAAGGCCCGTTCGGCGGCACGGCGCTCATTTGTTGGTCTTACGTGGATGTCCAGCTCGCCTCAAACTTTCGTTCAGCCTTGGAGATGACAGGTCTTACATGCGGCCGGGGGCGTTTCTCAGCCGCATTGACGTTTGTAGCTACGACGTCGTGGTACCATTCTGGGAATCCCCCCTCTTTCGAGTGGTGAACGCAGGAACGGAGCAGCATCTTGCATCATTAACATTGTAGAGCTTCACCAAGAGTGCTGGATAGCAGCCAGTGCCCAAAGATAATGCCGATGAACGTATGTGACTGCCTTTGGCCGAACCCAGGCTGCAGGGAAAAGCGAATGAGGTATGTACTTCGGAGGCAGGGCGGCGGCACTTGCATGAATCCTCGTGGGGTCGACATTTAGCGCCCGCGCATTTCCCCGCCAAACATGGCCAACAGGCTTGGCTTCAGTGCCAGCCACCGGGTTCGAACTTCAGTCCTGCCAACGCCACAGTTCCAGTTCGTCACATTCCCGAATATAGGCTCTGCTGAGTCAAAACACCAGCACAAAAACGCCATACTACCTACGTCAGTGCCTAGGTATACATCACTCTCCTGACAACTTCTTCCTTCATCGCCCCAGATGCCAAGGCATTTCGCATGCTCGCGGCCTCTCAAGCACGTGCTCACTGTTACGCGTACTCCAGGATGTACGTGAAGATCAACCAATATCCGGGGCATCCGTATCGATGTATAACGGCTTGGCAGATTGGTCGACCTGGAGCACCGTACTCTCTCCCTCGAGGTCCTAACGTGCTAGCTCAATCACATTTACCAGCAGATCTTGCCTCTGACCTACTGGAATGGCACTCGACGGATGAGTACGTAACGAGGTCATTCGGTCTGTAGAATGTATTCGAAACAAACAAACAAACTTTATTCAAATAGCATGAAACGCTACTCGTCCCACACCAACATAGAATCCATGGTATCAACCCTCCAGACCCCATCTTCTTCTTTGATCCCCGCATGTCTTGAGCGTTCAAGCAGGCGTAGCTGTCACATTGCCACCGTCCTCGATCACGATCCCACCATACACAACACCCTCCAAGATCCCAGACGCCTGGAACCCGGACCTCAAAAAGTCTTCGCCGGGGTTGGTAGGATTCTTGTTCACGCCAAAGTGATATGCGCCATTGCCGGACAGATCATTGGGCAAAGGTTCCGTCACTTGTGCGAGCGGCGCCTGGCCAGCCGACTGGAAGACCTGGATGGTGTTCGCCGTGAAATCCATCTTGAGCGCAAGATTGGTCCAGATATCCTTCGGGAAAGGCGTGGTGAAGAGGGTCTTGGTGCCAGCCGCCGTATTGCCCTGCAGCACGAGGTCGTTTTTGGTGCTGCCGTTGCTGCCGAGCAGAGTACCGGTGCGCAGCATGAACAAGTTGGCGGAGAAGTCGGCGCGCTCGAGGAACACGAGGCTGTACTCGTGAGAGACGTTGAGTGGGTGGTCGCAACTGGGGCGGAGTGAGAAGTTGAGCGTTTTGATGCCCGTGGTGGTGTTGCCGCCGCCATTGGGAATGAGTTCGGTGCGGCGGACGGCGGTTTGGGCGTTGCCTCCGGGAGCAAAGATGGACTTGTCGCTGTAATAGGTAAGTATGTTTACGAGCTGAATGGGATGGGTGGTACTTACTTGATCTGCACTTCGATTGGTTTGGCGCCAACTGCGGCGTCCAAGGTCGAGGGCTCGACGGCGGGGAAGGCGACGAGCTGGCTAAAACTGACATCTACCATGCGTAAGTGCTTGCGACATGGAATGAATTGACATCCGACTCACTTTGCCCCTTCACAAATTCAGGCCCAAAAGGCCCAGTCTCGGTATCGAAGTCCGCTGCTGTAGCGGCCGCTTTGACACGGCCGTCATACACGACGTTCGCCGCAGTCGCCTTGACGTTGGCTGCTGGTCGGGCCTGTACCATCGCGCCGATGGACAAAAGCATGAGGGAAATCTTTGCAAACATTTTGAATGAGTGACTGGAGCTAAAAAGAGCGAATGAAGGAATGTGATATCTACAAAAAAGATGAGAAGCTGTTGCTGTTAAGACATGTTGGAGTATCGATGGTACTTATGGTGGACATGCTGCGTACCGACGCGGTCCGACCAGTTTCAAATGAAGTGTCAATGATGTCGTCGGCTTTATCAGAATATCGCCGAAGGAGTTCGAGCGTGTTTCGCGGAGCATTGGCATGAACTAGCGGGCGAACGACAAGTACCTGGTACCTGGTAGAACTTCAAGCGGAGAACACTCCGCCACGCCTTTGGTGCATCTCGGTGCGCCTCGTCGGTTCTGGGCAGTATATTCCTTTATTTTCCATATTGACATCCGGGGACGATGCAGTTTGAGATTGCGCAAACAATTCATCTGCATAGCTTGACTGTTGTTACATGATAGCGAAAGACACCGGTGTTCGTCCGATGTGTACTTTGGAAAGCTAAAATGCGCGACCAGTGGACGGTATTGACGAAGAGTGAGTAAGATGAAGATGATCGAGAGATGAAATCTGCATTCTCGAAGGGCGCATCAGTACGGTTACTGCCGCCATTGATTGCACAAGACGTACGTACAGCTGCAGCTGACAACAACCTGAGCGCAATACCCGGGTACGCGCGAGTCGAGAATCCCCAAGCGGAGTGTCACTGTGCTCCTTATTAGGCCAAGACACGTCCCAACAGCGTGTGGTTTCCTCGACTTCTTGCGCACAGTAACGTGCAGCACTATCGCATTACCGTGTACTAGGACTGGACCATTCCACGATCTAGGGAAATTGTTGCACGGGTCATCTATTGAAAATGTGTGAATCGAACTTGTGGGGTTGAGTAAAAGACGGGCATGTCCGAACTACATGCCTGGCAGCTTCACGCATGTTCCGTACTCTTTCAGCATCTGCCCCACGACCACCATTCCAGCGACCGCAGGCGAGCCCGCAACGAGCAGCCACACCGCATGCTTTGCAATACTAGAAGACTTCCATCTCCCATTCACTTTCACCCCTTTCGTGTCTTCTGTGCCAAACTCAGCAAAAAGGTATCCGATGAAGCTTCCCCAGGCGAGCCAGAGCATCGTCAACGCACGCTGTAACACCGTGCTCTGCCCAGCGCGAAATTGCGACAAGATACCAATTGGAATTAACGGTGTCAGCGATATGAGGAAAGAGAGGTTGCGGCTTCGTTCAAGGTAGCGCGTGCTTCTGGGAAGAATGCGCTGTGGCCACCGAGGGTTCTGGAGAGCATAAGCCGTGTTTGATAAGAGCTGCGCATCTGGATGTATTGTGCTCGTTCGATTGTATGCAATCGGCGGCATGCTCGGAAGAAAGAGTGTTTGCTTCTGCAACGGAAACGGTGGAGTTTTAGTCGTATTGACTTTGAGCAGCGTTTGCTTGGCGGCACGAGAGGGTGGGGTGTAATTTGCGTACAGCCCGTCTGACTTGGCTTCGAACTTAACCGTGCTCTTCACAAACTCCATTCCGTCTGCGGTGGAGTACGAAGACAGCCCGATGGTTGTATCTGGTCCATATACCTCGCCCACAACTCCGTCGTAGTAACCTTCCAAGCGTTTCCGTTTTCGCTCCTCTATCATGATTTCAGAGCCCACCAGGTACACGGCATCATAATCGGGTCGACTGAGTGAGCCCAGGAGATTTATCACGCTCATCACTGCGTAAGGCGCGACAGTGAGACCAAATGCGGCGTAACCGTACTTGTCAGATTGGTTGCCACGCGTTTGGTACAGCGTACGGACTGCGAGTATGGCCTGTCCAAGTGCTAGGAGGCCCTTGATGGAGTCGTAAGCCGAAGCAATGCGATCGGTTGCATTGTCGTTTGGGAGCTCTCGCACCGGCGTGCACTGCGGCACCATAATCATCGCGTATCCTGGTTCCAACTCAGATGGCTGGCAACGAACAGTACGTGATCCAACGGAATCTGGACACTCTTGGCGGGTGTAAGTCCAGGGCACTGGATACATGTGAAGATCCAGGCTCGCCGATGGTGACAAGGACCTATCACTCAACTCGATGTGCGATAGTAATCCGTCGTCGTCATCTGAGGATGAGGAACCAACCTCCTCTTCTGCTACTCGTACGCCATCAAGTTTGGCCTTCTCAATGTCTCCCGTCGCCGAGGGTTTCCTTTGGTCGTGAGGCTGCACCACCAGTACGTTTTCGTGGATTTCGTCACCATCTCTCGGCACCCAATCACTGGCCCTTACAATCATACACAGCGCACCAGCACGACGCGCCTTCCTTAAATCTTGCTCTTCCTCCGACGATTGATCGCCGAATTTTTTCTTGATCGTTTCATATCCGACAAAGATAGCTCGGAGGCCCCGGTAGGCGCCAAATGCCGGAAACAGCAACGACGTGAGCGCGTTCGTGAGATGCGATAGCGGCCCTTCTCCCGGTAGAACAACAACGGTAAGAGCGTGCGCCACGTAGTTGACCAAGAAGAAGATGAGTATGTCCTGCCAGTCGGATGGCGTGCAGAGAATCTTTGCATTGCCATGGTTTGTTGCGCCTTCAGGGAGGGTAATTGTGATATTTGTAAGTGCATCGCGGGTAGGTGCTGCGAGTACACCAGTGGCGAACAGGGCCCCGGGGAGCAGCATTTTTGCAACGACGCTGAATCAAGAGTAGGCGACGGGCTCTTATCATATTTTCCAGCTGGTACGAGAGGGCTGTTCTCAAAAAAGAAACCCGTGTGGCTCGATTGGAGAGTTGAGTTCAGCTTTCGCGATGTGGCGCTTTCGGAACCGCCTCGGCCACTGCGGCGTTTTCGTTTTCGAGGTTTGTAGCCACCAATGTAGCCCCGCATATCTTGGCCATCAAGAACAATTGCTACTCAAAGCAAAGGTATTATTCTCGTTAGATGTCATGATTTTGCCGAGTCGATCAGATGGCGACTCTTGCTTTGCGCGAAAGTAGACTTGATGTTGCGGTTATGAGGAGAAGCAGATCACGTGCTGGTGTTCTGGTGCTACTTCCTCACTTATCGAGTACCTCTTACCTCAGCTGTATCATAGATACGTTATGTAAACA
>Ga0265797_10000780_pt1 | contig 57968 bp, 55 predicted proteins | sample P2T30metagenome_FD_192433 | JGI IMG/M metagenome (GOLD analysis project Ga0265797, IMG submission 192433) | Plant litter microbial communities from East Loma Ridge, Irvine, California - P2 T30 | ecosystem: Environmental > Terrestrial > Plant litter > Unclassified | place: USA: California...
GGGTGTTTTCGGGCGGTGTAGGAAGGTGTGTGGCGGGAACTGTTATACCTTGTGGTTTTTTTCTTCCTTTTTGTGTGTCTTGAGATGCATTTCATGGTCGGGGAAAGGTGTTGTTGGTTACGACCATGATGATATCTTGTCCGTCGGTTGACGTCTTCTTTTTCTTCTTCTTTTCTTTTCCTTTTTTGGAAGATCCTTACTTTTGAGATGATACATAAATACCTATCTTAGCATCAATGCATTTTACATAATTTGTAAATGAACTCGTGCATGTCATTGATCTTAGAGACAATACACACTTCTTTCCTCTAGCTATGGAAACGCCGATCAACGTCAAAGAGACAACATGAACTTCTCTTCAGCGCGCATCTTGATGTGGAATCAGTGTACAGGCACATTAGAGACATTGTCGGCTGGACAATGTGTACGGACATGTGATTGTATGTATAAATCTACCAAGCTAGCTAAGATGGGACACGACCCATATATACTCCGGCATGAGTGTGAAGAGCAGGAAACGGACGCAAGTTGTAAGAGTGTGAAAGAATAGCGAAAGATTACATAACGAGCGTTGCTTGCTTCCGTAAAGTTTGGCAAAGAAGGAAGAACAGAATTGGGAGCCGATAGTGATATGATGCCAACGAAGTAAAACTCCTCCGCGTCTTGGACGTGCCTGTGTCTTCACCATAGCAGCAAGCAACTGGCCGGCCTGCGGGCTGGCCATCCCGGCCTGCCAAGCGCGGGAGGCCGCCATTTCCGCCGTTGCGGCCTGGTGCATGGCCGTGCCAAGGGCCTCGGTGGCCACGCGGCCGGAGCGTCGGGGGGCGTTGTGGCTAGATAGCTCTTCGGTGATCCTGGGAAGGCCTGGACAACCGTTTACCCATTCATGTGCATCCTGATCTTCATTGAAGTTACAATAAGGATTGTGTGCACAATCGAGGTTATCGCGGTCCGCCTCTGAGAATTCGAGTCCCTATGAAGTGGTGAAGGGGATTCGACACCGCTGTAGTTTAGGTTTGTCGGGGTAGTCCTTCTATCCGGCAGCGATGCCATGGACGACAGATCTTTGATCCGGGTTGGGTCGATCCCGTACTGCTTGTTGCATGCTAAAAGGTCTTGCCGAAGTGTATACTCTCTGTACCTCGCCTGCGGTTCTTGGGGGCAATTTGCGGAGAGGACGAAGGTGTTAGAATCTAGGTTGTCCATGGCGTTATGTTCATTGCTGAAGGAATCATGTCGAACGGCCGGATCTTTTGCAGAGGTACCACGAGTGACGACATTCCAGCTGCTCAAAACTTGGAGTACCTCCGCTGGAGACGCTGTTCTCAGGATGCGGATTCGGAGTAAGAATCGGGACACGTCGGGCGAGGAGGACTAGACGTGGTCGACGGGGTGAGCGGTCCACTTTCCACATTCCTCCCTGCACGGCAGTGCCGCTTCGACCATTGTACAGCTCTCCAATGATGCCGTGTTGATACGAGGTACTATGACCGCAGTGGCGGTAATGCACACAGGCTAGCTCGCGCTCATCCAGAGCATCCTGGGCGCATTTAACGAGAGCTTGTTGGCATTGTGTGAACCTGACGTCCTTAAGAGGCGTTGTGCCGATTGAAATCGTTATCGATTCTGACAATCTTCAGGAAGTCTCCACGAAAGTTGCGGTAGACCCTAACAGGGGGCTGGTTTGGCCAAAAACTCTGGATCAGGTTTGAGTAGGCCTCTTCCTTATTCTTACGAATTTGAAGGTCCCATCGTGCAGTCCGAGAAAGCGTGAAGGAACATGGTAAGGTATGGTGAAAAGCAATTATCGAGACTTCCAGTGCGAGCGTAATGATTGACCTCTCGGCTGACGTCGAGGTTCTCTGGTTTGATGACCGGCGACTAGAGAGTGAGATCAACAAAAACTCTGGGGGCGTTTGCGCGGGCCTCTTCTGCGAGGACTTCTTTCGCTTGTTCGATAGAACCATTGCAACGAACTAGAGTTCCAAGGAGCGACTCCTGGCTTTGAGCAGGGTACAAGGACGCAAGTATGGCTATCATCTCATCCGTCGTGAAGGCGGTTTCGAGCCCAAGATATGTGTCTCTCAGCCTTTCCTTGTATGCCACTGCGGATATGCGCTGGGATAGTCCGTGATGCATACCGCATTGGATGGTATCAGAAGATGCGACATCGATCTCGATAACGATAAGTTGGCGACCGTGATGTTGGCAACGGCAATGGCGACGTCTGTGAAAAGCAGCCATAGGTAGAATAGAAACTGAAAGACCTCCATGATCTTCGTAAGATTGTGGTTTTTAGTCTTTGCTGTAATCTCGATGCGGTATCCTGTTTGAATCGTGCCGGCCGAATCGGTGTTGGTTCCGCATCCGCAGCGTGCGACCGTCGATAGAGCATGGGTATAAACATTGAGGCGTAGCTCGGGTGGTAGACTGAGGAGTTTGTGGAACTTGAGCTCATAAACCCAGGCTGTAGCAAAGGTAGCAGCTTCGGCGATGGCAATGAACTCGATCATTGTCGCATCGTATACATGGTTGTTTTCCACACAGCTTTTCGGGATGAATAAGCGACATTGCTCATCGACACAGTAGATGCGAATGGCGCGCGGCGTATAGTGTTCTTCCGCTTTGAGTGAGTACGCTTCGCGTACCTTGGGACTCAGAAGCGTACTGTTCGATGCAGCGCATAGCTTCGCGCTGGCTCTTGAAGAGATGATCGATACCAGATATTTGCTCGAAGACGAAGTACGCCATTGGGGGTGACGTTCGACGGGAAGTAAAGGTTAGGGTTCAATCGTATCGTACAGCGATGATCGGACGTATATGCCGTCAATATACACCTCCTCCAGGCTACTACATTCGATGGTTGTCTCTGGTTTGCGCTTGTAGTCTGTGGTATCGTTGTATATGCTTACCTTGTCGACATGGAAGGTGATGTCGAGCTTGCGAAGGCTCTTGCAAACGATGGCCAAGTCCATGTCCGCTGTCGATACTGGTGCTTGTAAGTCACTCTGCTAGAGCCCATCGCCGTGGGGATATGTACCTGGATGCTATAGTGGCTTAAAATAACCAACGTGCGCATTCGCCATGGCACGCTGTTGGGTAGCATAGTTCAGGCTTCGGATCCGTTCGTGATGATCTAATGAACACGCATAGCCGAATTGGTAGCGAATGTGTTGTTCGGGGCGAGAGGGTTCGAGGATTGGAGAGGACATGACGTTGTCGTCGATACAGTCTTTGTTGTAATGAGGACGCATGTCGAAGTCAAGAGTTTGTTCCGCCAGGTGACTGCAATATGCTTGCGGGTTCTGGCCCCAAGGGGAGCTTTGGCAAAGAGAACAGTGGTACAATGGTGGAGGTAAATATGAGAAGAGTGCTGAGAAGATTGCGAGATGCGTGGTGGATGTGAGTAGCAATGAAATGGTGGAACCTTTGAGGTTGGAAGTGAGTGTTGGAGTAGAAGTGTTCAGGATTGAATGAAGGTGTTTTTATATGAGCAATTCACTAGTGGGTGCGGCAAGCACCAATAACAATACATGAGATGGTACCTGCTAACAGTTAGATCGCTTGATCGTGAAAGCAACAAACCTTTATGACCTTCTTTCCTCTAGGGTGGGAACCGACCGGCAATGTTGGAAGCCACTTCGGGTGTCGTGATCGATCGTTGATGTTAGTAGAAGCTACTCACGGGCATAGTATGCATTATAGAAAGTGTACATGGCTCGTCCATGTGATCGTAGCTGACGCTGACACCCTCACTTGTCAACGACAACTGGCTGGCAGCCTCCTTCTCAGTCGGGTTTACGCTCTTGACTTACCGTAAATGCTTGTATTATCTCACCCAAAACTATCTCAGCTCCTCATGGCGGGGCGATATTGGAGACCGACTACGGAATCTCTGACGTACGCGTTAGCACATAACATAGTAGGTGTGTCATACATGCTGATGACTATAACTGTTTATTGACACACTCTTTTTTCCTTTGGTCATTGCTACATAAAACACATGAAAATATTGGTTGGTACAAACTCGATCGCATAGCCATGCTCTTCTTCCCGCTTCACGGTTCCTCCTCAGACTTGATCCTAGCTTTGCGACGCTTTATTTAGCCCACTCACGGGGTGGGGTCTGGAGTCTCGGGTGTATTTCCTGGACATGAGTCATGAAAGGGTTTTGGTACATGAGCTTCCATATCTCTTCTCAGCTACGGTCGTTTTCCATAGCTCGCCGCTACTGTTTCTAGGATCTCATTGCAAAGTGCTCTCAATTCTTGCTGCTCCCTTGCGTTTTCCAGTGTCGGTGAAAATTCCAACCATTGCTCCGCCTTCTCTTTGAGACGCGTTCGGTAGCCTCTAGCGGTGAGATGAGGAATGATGGCATTGGGGTCGCTGGGATCGAAGGGTACGAATACAGCACCGGCGCGAATCATGATCATTGTTATCTCGGCAGACTGAAGAGGCGCAAGAACTGCATCGTCTTTCATGTGCTTAGACTGCATCCATATGTCCCAACAGGTTCTTGTGTCTTTTCCGTTCAACGCGATGCTCTGGTTTGGACCGCACCCAGAACGGACAAGATGACCGATCATGATTGACGAGCATGGGTCTCCTTCATGGAGAGTCAAGGGCTTCTTGAACGCGTGATATAAGAGTGTCTTTTCCGAGTTCCCTCCCGATCTGTGTGATCTCGGTAGGGCGTTGAACTTGCGCACACTCTGACTTTTGACGAAAGTAGTCAGATCGAGTTCTACAGCCAGCATGGAAGCAGTCTTCTGCATTAATAAGGCAGGCATAAGGGAAACCTCTCGTTTCTCTTTGCTTTCTCCACGATACGTAAGCGCAAATGCGAAGCTGTTGAGTAGATGTGGCAAGTTTGACGGCGAACTTTCTTCAACTTTCCGCACGTAATTGGAAACGACCAAGAGAGGATCATGGTCTTCGTCCTCTAGTCCTTCGTAGAGATACAGTTCGTAGCAAGACATGTACGCAAGTATAGTATTGGCGTCGAACTGACGTTCATGGATCTGCAAGCAGTCCATTTTCCAGACATCTGGAACACTAAGATATTCGAAAACCGTACGGTGCATAAAGTCGATAGACGGGGTCTCGTCGGAAACAGGTGTTTTGAACTCCAGAAGTCCTCTGCACCGACTGCGTAGGCGGCCTTCCAATATCTTATATTTCTCTTTCCGTTGGTCGAGCGAGAATTGAACGAAGTTACCCAATTTTGATATGTCCATATCTTGCACGTGAGCCCAAGCTAGCCCAAAGGCACTTATTTCAGCTTCAATCTGCAACAGTCGATTTACGTAGCAAACTCGCAGGAGTTTGGCAGCTTGTTGGAGGTAGCGGGGAGGCAGGCCATTAAGTATGTGCTGGAAGAGACTCTCTAGTTCCGGTGGTAACTCATCGACGCGACGTCGAAGCTCTTCTTCATCGTCGTAAGCCTCGAGACCCTCGATAAGTGCGCGGCATGCTAGCACAACCCAGAGGAACACACCATCCGCTTTTCTTCGTATATCATTCACCAGCCTTTGGACAGTCTTGCCACTCAGATAGCTATGCTCTGCGGTGTAGGGGTGTGCCCGCACAACGTCATTGATATATGTCGCGATGTCCGATGCTGTAAGGTCTTGTAGCCTCAGCATGGGAGCTGACGAGAACGCTGCGACACATGTATCGATAGGCCTGCTTGAGACCAGTATTTTGATATGTGCGCTAGTGACGAGACTCTTCACGAATGATATGCCATCTCGGTGATTGCCGTTAAACTCATCGAGGCCGTCAATGAAGAAGGCAAACGCTCCTTCTGTGGTTTCGGCGCAGACTCTCTCGAATGCAATCTTCGTTTCAGCCTTTGACGGGACTTTCAAGTCGACGACACCGATTTGCGCTTCTTGCCACATGTCCGGTAGTACTGCAGGGATTAGTCCCTGGTTTTGTTGGAGAACATGATATAGCAGCCCTCGAGCAAGTCCTTCCTGGGAGTTCTGCTCCGAAGATCCAATGTTCCACAAGAAGAATGAGGCCACGGTCAGTTTTCGGCCAGATGCCCATTCGTTCAATAATGACATAATCCTGGGGTGGTTGTAAAGAAATTTCTAAACGTCGAAATATGATATAAGTATGTATACTGTGGTTCATGTAGAAAGATCACTGACCATCAGCGTGGATTTCCCGCTACCCGGTTTACCATGTATCCAGTAGATACCATGTCCAGATCGTAGCCACTGGCCCAGATCATCCCAGACGACGCCAGAAGCGGGAGGATTGATGGCCCACTCGAGAGTCTTCGAATGAGCTTCGGCGATGTGGTTCTTCCTGTCATCGATCAAACGGAACCAAAGGCGGTTAAGAATGGATCGAGTGCATTCTCGGTCGATAGTCTGCGTAGTAACATCGATAAGATTACTGTCCTCGAATACGGAAGCATTCATAACCTTTCTCAATTCGCGAACGCTCTTAAGTTTTTTGATCTCATTCTCCAGTACGATCTGATGAGACCAGCCAAGTTGCAAAGGAGGTATGACCCTGTCTAGGTCCATGAGAAGATCCGATAGTTTTCGAACGAGACTTTCGAACTGTTCTTTGTCTTTGATGACCCATCTGACCTTATCCGAGGTGCGAAGTCTGCTTTGACTATCTGCGTCGGAAGGAGTATGTGAAGAATCAGTATGGTCGTGTTGAGAGGCTGCGTGGTTGTGCAATTTCCAAAGACCCAGCGACTGCTTGCTTATGCGCAAACTCAAGCGACTGCTGAGTGCCGTTGAAGTTTCAGCTGCTTCCTGGATATTAGCCGGCCTCACACCATAGCGATCCTGTAGTAGGTGCCCGTCCTGCAAGAGCTGAATAATGCATTGAAGACCTGACTGGATAAGATCCTTAAGGTATGGGTCCTTCAATCGTGTATCGTACTCTTTGTTGTCGTAGAGCTTGAGCCGTTCCGCCCATTGTAACAGTAATGTTCTTTGGAAATCGAGTCTGGTCGCAAGATATGAGTAATCCTTCCCGATAGATTTGGCCGCCCCAAACTGCGACAAAAGCGTTACACAGTCTTCGAACACTCCGACTAAAGCAAGTAAGCCGACGGTAAGACCGACAGCTTCCATAAGGACGAAAGAGCTGTTATGCTCTCGATTCCTTTACTGACACGTGTAAAGGTAGGAATAGCGATAACGTTCAGCGGTCGTTTAGGTAAGGTTGTTGTATGATTGTAACCATACAGTCATGTAAATTGCCTGGCGTAGTATCGAAGCGATTAGACCGTAGGGAAGAATGTTGCATGCCTTCTCAGCTGAGTCGCCGACGAGCCTGTGTCTTCTACATCGTAGGATGACAAGGTGTGCTGAAGGCTGAATCCGCCTGACCCCGCGACTGCGCAATGCGTCAAGAGGCGGCCGCCGCTCACTGGCTGCATGTCGTAACACCACAGGCGCCACTTACCGCAGCTGTTTCTGCCTCGCCTTCAAGTCAAGCTGCGCGGTCATGGTTGAAAAGCTACATCGCGTCCAGCACCAAGTAAGATGTGTTTTCGCGTGTCAAAGACCAGGCTGAGAATCGGTCGCAGATGCTTCTGCTGCACCTTCGTCCTCTAGTCAGCATGTCTACGACGCCTTTTCGGTCGAGGATCTCATTAGGGGCGGTGATTGCGATCAATGTGTAATTGTGCGCGCGAAGGAATGGAGTTACACTGGATCAAAGCAGACGTGAGTGTTAACTTCTTAGGCGCGAGCTCTCGGTCGCAGACGGCGCGTACCAGCCGCGCTAATGAGCCAGTGTGTGGCGCAGAGTGTGGCTCGAGCAGAATCAATCCAGCATCGGCCAAAGCGCCGCACCACTAATGCGTACCGAAACCTACCACCTTTCCGAACGTCAAAGTCCTCGCTACCAGACACAAATGATACATGGCACCGGTAAGTTCAAACTACACCTGCCACCCATCACCTCATCCTCGCACTTGCAGTCGCGCCCCGCCCATCCTTCGGTATACCCAGTCAGGCATATGCAACGATCGGACCATTGCTGTTCCGACATGACTCGCGCCCCAAACAAGGCATCCAATGTCCACCCAATTGCAGTAGTCGGATCTGGGCGATCTTGGTGATCTTGGTATGAGCACGTGCGGAGAGAATGAGTGTGGGTGTGGGTGTGTGGAGATTCTGAGCTTTATGAGGCTCTGCTCCGTGTTTTTATGGAGCGCGCGGAGTCTGCAGAAGGGATGGCATGTGACCTGAAATAAGCTGGACATGTTCTGTATTATTGGAAGGTAATGCCTGATCGTTTTTCACATCACAAGGAAATCTTGGGGAAGTGGGCAAGATTTATTGTTTCAATGTTCGTATTCATTCATCATATCTCATGGTCGCAGTGACCTAAGTGGTATCATCTCGGGTTCAACCCAACGGCTCGCGCCGCGTACAAACTCTCTGCACTGCAGACAAGACCCAGGCGAGCACTACGCTCAAGCCTTCTCGTTGTGGTTGGAGCCGTCAATGACCTCAACCGCCTTAGCACCGTCCTTCTCGCTGTGAATGCTGCCGGACTCAATGTCCTTAACAGGCTCAATGTTGGCACCGATAGGACCAGCCTCCTCGAAGTGACGACCCTTCTTCTCAGGACCAATAGCGGTGGTGACTGCGATACCGATAGCGATGATCGCAGTAGCAACACCCATGACGGGTCCATAAGCAGGCGACTGCTCGCCCTTCGCAGTGTTGATCATAGTGGCTTCAGCGACGGCGTTGACGATCTGTGCAGAGGGCGAGGAAATCATGTTTCCGAGTTGGTAGGTGATACCGACGAAGGAAGAACGGAAAGCAGGTGGGGACAGCTCGCTCAAGTGGATGGGAATGACTCCCCAGGCACCCTGGACGAAGAACTGGATCATGAAACCAGATGCGGACAAACCACCCTCGGTAGTGGGGAGAATCCAGGCAGGGATGAGGCAGCCGGAGATGAGAGCAGCGCAGACGATCATGCGGCGACGACCGAACCATTGCGAAGTGTATCCGAGAATGGTACCACCGACGCAGGCGCCAGTCTTCATGAGAATAGAGGCACGAGTGGCACCGGCGGGGCTGAGATGCTTCTGCTCCTTCATGAAGGTGGTGTAGCTGTCTTGGCTGGTGTGGGAGTAGTAGTTGAACTAGTTTGATGTTAACGATGGATCTTGCGTACAAGAATCAGTGGCTAAACTTACCCAAGTCATGAGGATGATGCAGTAGACACACATCTTCCACTCCTTGCGAAGCATTTGCTTTGTCTCGGCCCAGAAAGCACCAGGTGCCTTTCGGTGACCAGCCTTCTTCGCCTCGAGGAACTGCTTCGACTCTGGGAAGAGGACGCGGATGAAACCAACTGCGATAGAGAAACCGGCGCCGACCCAGAACACCGTCTTCCAGGTGTTGGTTGCGCCACCGACACCCAAGTTGGCACACGCGGCAAGGACGTAACCGAATGAGTAACCTTGCTGCAAGATACCACTCATGAGACCACGAGCGTTGACACTGCAGATGTTAGCATTTGCAAGCTAATTAGGGAGTTGAGGTCTACTTACGGGCAGTTCTCAAGGGCCATGGAGATGGCGTTTCCGTAAACACCTCCCATGAAGAGACCGAAAAGACTCCTGACGGCCAAAAATTGCTGGAAAGTACCAGCGTAAATGGTAGCAACCTGGAGAAGACCCAAGATGATCATGTTGAGAACCATGGGCCACTTGCGACCAAACTTGTCACCAGCTACACCGAACATAGCAGCGCCGACAGAGCGGAGAAGCAGTGTCAGGGTAATGGCAGTTGAGATGGCAGTGTTGGATGTGTCGTAGTAGTCGGCAAGCTTGGTTGTCTGGATCGACAAGGCGTGGAAGTCGAAGGCATCGGCAGTCCATGCAAGGAAACCGACGAGGAAGTATAGCCAATCCTTCCATCCAAGCTGAGCGAACAGACTGATAGGGTTCTTGAGAGGCTCTGGCTTCTGCCACTCGCAGTGCTCCTCTCCGTAGTCATTGCGAACGACTACACGTTGGTCCCAGGTGAACAAGTCCTTAAGACCCTGTTTGGCGGTAGGGATGATACCCTTCGCCAAGGGGTCCGCGGGGCGGTTGGTGCTTGACATGGTGTTGGAGAGACCTTGAGTCGAGCTTGAAGGCAATGAGAAGATAAGTAGACTGCCCTGAAGATGTAGGCGCAAGTCCGATCACACTGCTGGTTCCAAGATCGGAGACGGGGCAGCCATATATATACCTGCGTTTGCTTCTGGCTGATCGAGTCGCCTCGTAACGATACTACAAACGCCCATACCAGTCACCCGCTGAGTCTTGATGCGGGCCAAGCCTGCCAAGTCCGTCCATGCAGTCGTTGTTGGACGGATGCGCAGTGGATGTAACCATCTCCAGCATGCCAAGGTCACTAATTTACACTAAGCATTCCGGTGGGCCATCCTAGCGCAAAAGCGCAAGTGACAAAACAGAACATGTTCCGGGGTCGGATCGGACGTATCAGTGCGTTCTCTCGTAGCGGAGGAAAGAAGTGGGTGTGACGATCCTACGACGCCGTTGACATCTTCCCCACGGGGTGTGCTTTTCGAAATTCCCGCAACGTGGTAACTTTCCAACCACATATCTGTGCAACCACACCACCATGAACGCGTTGGTGTGTAGTAACACCGAAAACCGTTCTTTGCTTGTGTCCGACCAAGCTCCGGTAAGCGCTGGAGAAGCTTCTCGCGCGACTTGCTCGCAAAGAAGCTTCAAGCCAGTGAAGCAGCCACAAAACTTGGCGACTGACCCCGCAGTGAAGAGTTATGCCGCCGCGGCTACCGAAGCTTTTGTCGCCTCGTTGTAAGCCAAGAGGGAAGACGGCACATACGATAGCCAAGATTCTTCATCGTCAGCCGAGCTTCCTTGAGTGGGCTTCTTTCGACACCCATCCTTTGTTCATCGCGACGTGTGACAACGTCCTAGCGCACAACATCAGCTATTGCTTACAATCATCAAAAATAGATACGGTCGACCTGTTGATCTGGGGATGCTTTTGCGTTATCAGCAGACTAATTATTGGTGCAAGGCCCGATGGTTCGGCTTGCGGTCCCTAGGGTTGGCGGAGTGTTTCGCGCACGCGGCTGGGTGAAAAGCAAGCCTGCACAACACTGTGAAAGTGAGCGGAGACAAAGAGGCCTTGGCGGTATAAGTCTGTCTGTTAAAATGACCTGACCTATCCCTGCCGGTGCGCGAAAAGACCAGATTTGGACTGGGGAACGGTAAGGATTGGATGAATGGTTGATGAATGTGGGGACGGCAAGGGCGATAACGTTTGGATGAGGGAGGGCGCGCCCCCGTGTCCCTCGCTAAATCCTACACACCACCAAGACTCCGATTTCAAACGCCGACCGGAGGACACTTACTCGTGAGTACTCTTGGGTGTGATAATAATTGCATAATATCGTATCCACACTTGTGGCCTGAGGTAAGGCGTGCGCCCGTGGAGGTATCGTGGCCTTGTTTCTTCACGACATGTGGTTTCAGTCCCGAGTCCTTGGCTGCACACGCCGAGGTTGTGCCTGAAATCATCCTTCGCAATAGTTGAATCTGGTATGAGCTACCACTACCCTAGCGGGAAGATTTACAGTGCTTGAACGGATGCAAGCCACGAACCCATCTTCACCGGAGGACCTACATTCGCCAAGTTGCTGAAAAGATAAGGGTGTGGCTGGTTCTGAAACGGCTGGATGCTTTTGCGCTACAATTGATAACCCACTTTCGCATGGTTTCTAGCACTCTAGCTCACCAAGAATCTAGGCGCAACCGGGGTATGGGGAAGGCGAAAATGCCGAACGCGGACTTTACAGCGACACCAATCACACGTCTTGCGATTCCACCCGGTAGCTGCTGGCCCTGCATATGCGGCTCAGTTTTGGATGTGGCAACTACTTCTAACCGCGGCCGCGAATCCATGCGCCTATGCGGATGCGGATGCGGATCGCTGAATTACCCCTTGGGTGCGTTCCGGGAACATTTCTTCTGGGCGATATCTTTTAGACTGATACGGGCAAGACAAGCGTTGGCGTCGTGGAAACGGGGTTTTGATGGAGGAGCTGGACGTGTTGAACAGTGTATGATGACTTTATGACCGCGATTGAGTATAGACTTCCAATGGTGGCGTGAGAATCACTTCGACAATGCCCGTCTGTTGAGATCACGACTGGATCTACTTCACTGGCGTACTTTCAAAGAGGAAAGGTGTTCATTAATCGCTACGACGTAGAGAATGGTCACCGAAGGATAAGTCCACTACTCACAGAATTAGCCCATTGTGTCAGACATGATCAATCAACTACGCGACCACCGAGTTATGATGTTGAGCAGAAGCCTACGTTCTCCCAATGGATACTACCGTGGTGATGCCACCATTCGCCCTCCTTCTGCCTCTAAGTTACTCGATCAGTCTTCTGCTTCTTGATCGCGCGGCCAAGTTTCAGAGTCTCACCACGCTTCTCGTTCTGTTTTGCCTGTGCTCTGGTAGCATCAAGTTTCTCAGCTGGGTTGGCGACAATACCCTGCAAACCGCTACCACCCAACAAGCTATCGCATCTGGTCTTCGACACCCTAAGCAATTCTATGATCCACGTCATACGATCCTCAAAAGTCCAGTTACGTGTTTTTGCAGCCTGGTGCCAGAAATTGGCGTCGAACGAATGGAATACGGAAGGTCCTAAGCGGTGCAAACGCTCTGCCAGATCTTCGATTGTCCAACAGAGGATCAACTTGTCTACAGGCAGGTAGTAATCAGGCCCTGTTAGAGGCCCACGCCAACGCTTCTGCAACGAGTTTTGGTTCTTTCGGCCTTGGTTACCTTCGATACCATCGAGATTGTTCATGGCGTTGAGAAGCATTTGAACCCACCGCTCACGGTCCTCGTCTGTTGCTGGAAGCGTCGCATCATCTTTGGGACAGTGCCAGTCCTGCGGCGGCGTTTGATTCATTGCTTGACTGAGGGAATTGACTATGTCGGACGGGTGAGGGTCAAGTGCAGGGGCTGTTAAGCCTTGATCAGGAGGTGGTGCTGCGATGAAGTTTCGCTGAGTAACGTTGTTTTGTAGTTGAGGTGCGAACGTTGCGGGCATAGTTGGTACAGTCTGACCGTTGTAGTAGCTATGTTGACCCAAGTTGAGATAGCCTTCTCCGTAGAAGTAGTCGTTGCTATAGGTCGCTGGACTGGGGGTAGGTGTATTTATACCCATGTTGGGAGAGGGCTGTTGTGCATACGAACCATATACTGCACGTGGTTGCTGCTGCTGCTCTGTGGATACATGTGGTGCACACTGATGACTCCAAGGGTTCTGCCGTTGCTGCTCTGGAATCACATGTGGTGCGTACTGACGAGCCCACGCGGCGCTTGTTCCCGTATTGTGAGGAGGGCTTGGAGCAAGATGGTGACCCCATGCATTGTGCTGCTGTTGCGGTTGTTGTACTAGGAATATTTGAGGCGGATGTTGATAAGTGAATGCACTGTGCTGTTGCTGTGATCGCTGCTGCTGCTGCTGCTGCTGTTCTGGAAATACCTGGTGTGCATACTGACGGGCCCATTCATCCTGTTGCTGCCACTGTTCTGGGTATACCATTCTCAGAGCTGTAGGTATGTTCTTGTCAGGTACGGTGATACTGTTGACTAGGGCTGAGTTGCGTTTTTGAGCGATGAATGGCGACGATATCTAAACCAGAAAGTGGAGGATCGTTTTAATAATACAAGAAGTGCTGTGAGTGCACTCTCCAGAACAACGGCAGAAGGAACCATCACGCAGTCGATCGAAGTAGAAGAGTGAAACCTATTGCGATTTCACCAACCTCGAGCTGTGAATTCGCAGCACTATTGTCACCCCCAGAACATTAGACACGTGCGAAACTAGCATCAGCGGTGCTGGTGAGGTTTCATGGTCGTATAATGAACCAAGTCGTCTCGATCGAGGTAAGACATCGCGCACGATAACGGTGCAGGTCAATAATCTCAGTTTGATATTCGGTGGTTACATAGCACTAGAGATAGATAGAGCTCTGGACGTCGCAGACAGAAGGTGCGGGTGCTAACGAGAAGCACGTGCCACACGCGACTTGTTGATGACGTTGTTCGCAGATCGGACCGGAAACATCGTTCCTTCCCCATCACAAACATTTGCCTCAGCATTCCATATGAACCAGGTTGCCAAATAAGCAAGTATACACAGTATTGCATCCATCGCCACAACTGTGCATGCCGCTCTTATCCTAGAAGATCGGGCCATCAATAAACTCATGATGGAGGACGGACATCAGTATGCAAGAAACGTAGCTGCGCAAAGAACGAACAGTTTCATTGTAAGAAGAAAGGGGTCATATCATTCACTACGAACATATGAACATACTAGATTCGAAAGGAACCACCACACCACACTCATCCTGTCCATCAATCTACTGCCTACTACTCGTCCGACTCGCGAGCATCAGTCTTCTCCGCTTCATCGCTGTCCATCTCCGAAGCATCTCTCTTCTTGCCAGCGACAGCATCATTCCCAGTAGCCAGGTAACCTTGTCTATGGCCATTCGAATAATGATTAGTCTTCGTTTGTCTACACAACATGGGCGCATTCGCAACAACCATCTCCAAACCATCAAGTTTAATTAGACTCGCACATCTAGCCTTGCTCGTCTTCAACAGCTCACACACCGCGTCGATACGCGCTTTGAACGTCAAGTTCCGGTACGTGTACACGTTCTTGAGCTTTGATGGGTCATAGATGTTGAGAGACACAGGACCGCGAGTATGAAGATCGATAGCGATGGTGAGTAGATGCCAACAGATGGTAGAGATCATGACAGGTGTGATAGGGGACGTAGGCGGATTAGATGAGAGAGTGGCGAAGTGCGAATCGAAGTTGGCAACGGTGGCGCGGTCGATGCATTGGGTTATGTCGACGTAGGCGTCGTACATTCGACGAATGTAGACCTTGCGGGTTGCATCATCGTCATCCTTAGGTAAGCTAGAGTCGTTGACTGGGGGAGTATAGTTGTGGAGAATCACGCGGGTGGCTGCCGCTTGCTTAGCCTCCGCAAAGCTTTCGAATCCCATGGCTGACGGTACAGCCGCGGCGACGGGTTGAGTCGTTTGTGCCGATACTTGTGCTTGAGCAGGAGATTGTGCTTTTCGTGTTGCAGCTGGCTCCTTCTGCGTCCTATCGCCACTTGACTTCTTGAAAACCTTCATTTTGGTAGCCATTACGGACGATGGGAGTGCTGAATAAACTCCTGGACTATGATAGTAAAGCCCACCCAGTGGTTCTGTGGAAGCTGTCTCTGATAAAAGCGACGTTGTGTATTGATGTGCGGCGTACTGCAGCTGGTTTATATGCTGCACGTGTCGACCCCTTGGCACTGAATCGTGCTGCAACCACGGTGTTTGTGCCTGAGCATGAGACAGCTGCACGGGCTGTGGTGACGCATACGATCGTTGTAAGATGCCCAGAGGTGTTTGTGGCGGGTGAGACCCTGGAGGCCACTGTTGACCAGGTTGGGAGATTCTAGCGATATCAGCGGAACAAGAATCTTGCGAACGGGCATCAACTATGCGATTCGGATACGGCAACTGTGCTTGGTTATGTGAATCATGCTTTTGCTGAGAATCCGGCTGTCGCTCTTGCGCCATGATATCTCGGTCTTCGAGTACATACTTTATGCCTGCAGAGCATGATATGTCAGCGTTGATGGTCTCGTTGTCTATGTTGTCGGGATCAAAGCCATCCAGTATAGCATCCTGCGCGTGTACAGTTGCAACTAGGGTATTGGAATCGTCTTTACCCAGGAGCGCATTTTCCATCCCAACATCACTCTCCTCCAGGTAGACAGTATTACACAATGTGTCTACATTTAGATCGTGAACCTTCGCAAGACGGCTTGGATCCTGAGTGTGTTGAGACATATCGTAGTTGGTTGTGTATTGTTGCTGTTCCGGTCGCATGTTTGGCATGGTTGCCATAGGCGGTGCTGCCGTACGAGTCTGGAAGCAAATCGTTAAGTGCTGAGAAGTTACGCGACATTGTGAAGTATCTCTGGGTGGGTAGTGGAACGTTGTGGTGAAACCATCACGTCGCATCGATTTCATAACGTGAAATCGTTGACGAATTGGCGCTCCGTTGAGGTGAATGCAAGAGAGACTGAGCACCAATGTCGCATCGATGGCGAACACGGCCGCAAAGTCATGCTGCTGTTGCTATCCACCTCATAAGCTTATTTCCATGATACTGTGTTGTTCTACTAATGAGGAGTCATCCATATGTTTTGCAATGCATCAGAACCCTTTTCACTATTGAGAGACATCGATATTAGACCCAAATACCTTCTCTTGATGATATTCGTATATGTTAGTGTGTAGCTTCGATATACATACAAAACATACATGCAAAGGTACTCAACATCTAGCAATATGGCAGACGCAAAGAACTCGATGGCAATGATGAGGAGAACAACAACATTGGGGTAAAAGATGATTTGTGTATACCAAGTGTGATGGACGCAAGCATCCAATATGCACATCATGACATCAGAACAAAAAGCCTCTCCCACGGTGCAACCCTAGGGTTTGTGATGTAGCACAAGGAGGTACGGCCATGACCAACTGATAAGCTTAAAGATCTAGGGACAAGCGGCAAACAGAACATCGGCGTGGTTCGCAAGAAGTGGCCCTAGAGCTCTTTTGAACTCTCGTCGAAACAGGTGGCGCTTTCAATGTATATTAAAGACATCCGGGTTTTAGATGGTAATGGAAGATGAAAGCGAGTGATTCGATTAGCTCTCAATGGAGCTTTCGAGTACCTTCTTGCGGAGGCTGCTCTACGGTGGTAGTACCGCCTGGGCGGGTTGTAGTGGTTGTTGTCGTGGTCGTGGTCGTGGTCGTTGTGACTGTGACGATGTTCCCAATGCCGGCATCGCGGTACGTCTCCCTGCGCACATCCTCATGGCTTGAACGACTTTGTAGTGTTTGCTGAGTCTGTTGTGGCTGGCTTCCTCCATGTAGCTCATCTCGAATAGCTTTCCTTGACCCTTCGCTTTGATCATATATATTATCTGGTCTTTTCAGTGTACTTTCTAAAACTTCCCTACGGGAGGATTCAAGATTATCCTTATCCTTGGAACTATCCAGAGAGCCTCTGGGCTTGCTCGTCTTCTCTGGCACAGTGTTGCCAATCTTACGAAACAAATATCGAGAAGAATCAGGCAAGGATGGTAGTATGGGCTGGACAACGGATGTTCCGGCGAATAAGGGGTGGTCGAAGAACCCCATGTGCTGAAGTGCGTGGGTAACAGCCTCACTTGAATTATTTTCGGCGTCCATGTAGATGGCTCCAATAATGGCCTCGAAGACATCTGCCACCGTGTTTGGAGACTCCCTGGCCGATCCTGCGTGGCTGCTGATTATGACTCGATCCAGCCCGAGGCTGAAGCCACGATCAGCGAGTTTCATATTGCTGACCAAATCAGGCTTCATATTATTCCAAGACAAAAGGGTGTGACGCTTGCCTACGATCATCAGTGTTGGGACAGGTTGGAAGATACAGTGTGAGATTACCGCGGTAGTCACGCGCCTGGTAAAACATCTTGGCCAATACTGCGTACATGGCAGCGTCTCCGACTAACGAGAGAGCCTGGTTCTTATCGACGCGATGGACAGCACCCGCGACGCGAAAGAGGCAATCGGGTGGCTTTATCTGCAAGGCTTCTGCACATAGCAGCTTGTTCTTGAAGACATGACCACTGATCATTTCCGTGCGCTCGATAAGGCCGTCAACCATTGGGATTTCATCAACCAGGCCAGGCGGGAAGCCTTCTTTCGCAAGAATAGAAGGATAAAACCACCATTTCCGCCTGTAGGTATTAAATTCTATCCTGAACTGTTCATACTAGTCAGTACAGAACACGCAAGATCGCTTCATGCATCTATATGCTCTTTCGAACCTGGAGTCACTTCTTGAATAATGCCATATTGAGAATGCAAACACCCATTTGTTCAAACAACTCATTGTGTTTGACAAAATGGTCGAAGGCGCCAAAAGCGAGCGTAATGCCGTATTTTGCCTGCATCTGCAATGCTGTAGTGCAGGGTGACTTCGTGAAAACCCAGCCAATAGCGGACTCAACGCCGGCAATGCTTAGGTCAATTCTGCCACCGGAACTGAGCATATTCTTTGTCGCAGTGTTGATGATCGCTTTGGGTATGGGTGGGCCAAGCGAACAAATCGACGGTAAAAGCGGAGATTGTACCTTTGGGTCTTCTGGAAGCCTGGTTTGTAGGGCAAAGGTCGTCGGTTTGTCCTCTGGTGAACGGTCTGGTTAGATGACTTCGGTCTTATCTCGCTCGGGGTCGTCTGGGGTACCATGGTTCCGTATCACTCGGCGTGGTGCCGTGGTTGTAGTGGGACTTGACGCTGCGTAGGCAGCGAGGCGTTGGTGCCATTTCTTTGCGGACTGCTTTCGCAACACTGCCTTACTGCCTGCTTGCGAGGCTTTCTTCGCGAAACCTCCCATCGCTGAGATGCGTGGGGATATCAGAAGTGTGGACGACCGAACAGCCGGTAAGATTGTTCGTGCGTGAAACGCAAGGCTTTGGTGTTCGAAAAATGTCAGACGCCGGTGTCCGAAGCAATTTCATTGGTTCCTTGCATGGCACGGTCGCCCCACCGATCCATTCTCACCAGCGCAACTGGTATGCCAATTCACAGCGCAAGCACAGTCTGCCGTGTGTTTTGCTCTCCCTTTCGCGATGGTTATGATCTTCAATCGCAATCTTAATTATGGCCATCTTCTATTTCTCCGAAAGCTTCGGCCTCCAAGCCTTGCCCAGGCCGGTTTTGCTAGCATCAAGGGCTCATGGTTTTGCTGTTGCTGTTGAGATTCTGGGCAACCTTTTAAATGTGCTGCGTCGCCCTCGCTATTATCCATTTGTTAACGCATTCGTGACTGAAATATTGAAGGCAGTTCTTGCAGGAGAGGTTGTCGGCGATTTAAGCTTCTGCGGCGAACGCTCTGTCCCCCTCGTTCAGCTCACGAAGTGTTGACTTGCGGGCTTCCGGTAATCAGGTGCCCTTGCAGTGCCTAGGTTCTCGGCGTGCAGTTCGGTACATCTTTATTGAATGCTATAAAATATTGGTGGCGCAGAAGGAGTGGAAAGTACAAGTAGACATTTAAAGTTCGCGTTACACGTGGCGGGGTGATCTACGCGGTTTCACATTATTCTGCGAGGGTGACTAGACTTTGTCGCATCCTGCGGTCCTCGAGTGATCATCTTCCCTAACATCACTTTGTTGCATAGTCTTACACTTGACGACGCGCTATTAACTTGTGTTTAAACGGACCGTTCTCGGTTATAAACAACATGTAGCGGGTTGTTTCTTCACGCCGCTTTCGCGTACGCCACTACCAATCAGGAGACTTGTCAGCCAGTAAGCCGATCGACAACTTAATTGCTATCTGGGGGGTGACACGGGCCCTTTCTGGGGACGTGCACACTAGATGGGCTTGAATGTTGACAGCCCTGCCAATCCGGAGGTCGAATGGTGGAACGAGCAGCCAATCAACTAGAAGCTAAGGATGATCCAGCCAGCCATTGTAAGTCTGGGTCTCTCTCAGGGTGCTGCCACAAGTCCGCGGATAACTTCAAAAACCGAGCCTCCCCTCGCTCATTCCATCTTGTCTCAGAAGTCTAATACACATTTCTTTCGTTATTCTCATTCTACAGCCGCTTCCGTGTAATAAACGTTTGCCAATATGCGCTTCTCCATCATCGCCGCAGTCGCTGCATTCAGCTCTACAGCTCTGGCCCAAGGTCTTCTTGACCAGATCCCGCAATGTGCTGTGAGTAATTGACAATGACTACTACCGAATGATAGCTAAGGAAGACACAGCAACAATGCTTCGGTGGCAACCTAGGCAGCTGCGGTGTTGCCGACATTGCATGCATTTGCGGTAGCAGTGTAATCAACGATGTATCTTGCTGCGTGTTTGCTACATGCTCGCAGGCGGATATCCAAAGTATGTCGCTTGCTATCTCGCAGTCTGTGCCAGCTAACAAGTTTCACAGCAACTACCAATTTCGCCGTCCAACTTTGCAACCTCCAGAATGTCGATGTGAACACGCAACCCTCGTGCCCGTCTGGCAGCGCAACGCCTTCTGCGGGCAACTCCTCTAGCGCTTCCATGACCTCTTCGGGAAGTGCCTCTATGACCTCTTCAGGAAGCGCCTCCATGACCTCCTCAGGAAGTGCCGCCTCAGGAAGCACTTCCATGACCGCTTCAGCATCCGCGGCAGGCAGCACCGGAGCAGCGCCCTACCAGACTGCAGGTGCTGGAATCGGTCTTGGAGTCGCCATGGTTGGATTGCTCGCTGCTTTGTAGAGAAGAACGGTTATTCCTGTACGCTGTTGGACACTTGTCCAGCACCCAACTTCTTGAACTGTAACTCCAGCCATGCACCCGACGCGTCGGGGACTAGAACGCTTCACGAGGCGTGCCTCGAGGAGTTCTTCTCGCAAAAATCGACTAGTCACGCGAAAGACATGGCCTGGCTTGTCCTTAGTATAATCCTACTTTTTTGAAACTTCTTCGTTAGCACGCTTGATGACTATAAAGGCAGCATTTGCTGAATCTTGCCACGGGTATAACATCTCTCTCTCTCTCTCTATGTCAAAAATGGTCCATCAATCGCAAAGACGGCTTGCGAGGAGCTTTGTTTCAAGATCTTTCCTCTTTCGGGGTCTCTCGTCAGACACAATTCTAATTACCTTGCGAGTCTCGATGGCTGCGATCCATAAGAGCCCAATCGAAGTGGAGGAGCCGCTTGTCCTCCTGCCCGTGAGATAGCCTGATACCCATGTTCATATGATGCTCACATAAGAAAATGGTCTGGATAGCTCTAGCTTTATCCACATATAATGTGAATGCCCAAATCTTGAAGACGTAGATAATCCATAAGATGACTATGTCTTTGCGCATAATGTGCCCAATCCGGTGCCCGTGCGGCTTAGTCTTGAACATTTGAAGCCTTGTCGGCCTCTAGTCGGAAGGCGCTCCGCCACCACTATCTGCCATTGGCTGCCTCCCACCGAAGCATATTGAGATTCCGCGGTCCATGGGGGGCGATCTCCACACCCCAGATCTATTGACCCTCCAACACCTCCGGCATCTCTCACTGTCAGCCTCCCTCCCTTTTTCTTCCAATCCTGTTCTTTTCGCATACATATCATGTAACTGCTTAAACCTCACACCATCAAACTGAGTTGATATAGGCGCTCATAAACTCGTGCGACAATGGGTCTCGGCATCCTCGCTGACCATGCACTCGAACGGGTCCCTGGGACCGCGCAGGTATTTGAAGGCGAGCAGCGGAGAGAAGTAGAAAGAAATGCAGGAAGTAGGACAGGAAGGCCAGATCTGAAGTACGATAAAACTGGGAAAATACTGCTTGTTCCGCAGCCGAGTGATGATCCGAATGATCCGCTTGTACGTCCCTTTGAACCTCCCAGTCTCGAAACGAGGCCTAGGTAAGTCCAACAAGGTTGACTGATGCGTTCACAGAACTGGTCTCTTCGTCGCCGCGACACCATTCTCCTTCTTCTATCCCTCTTGTCAGTCATCGCAAGCACCCTCTCTCCCATCCTCGCCGCCAACACTATCTCCCTCGCCATCTACTTCGGTCGCGACTTGACCGACATGGCGCTATTGACCGGCTACCACCTCTTGGGTGTCGGGGTCGCGGGCTTTCTTTTCGTGCCGTCAGCGCGTATCTGGGGAAAACGACATGTGTACCTTCTAGGCAACGTGCTGGTGGTGGTGAGTTGTGTGTGGGGTGGCGCGATAGGAAATCATTATGGTGGATTTCTGTGGGCGAGGGTGTTTCAAGGCGTGGGGTTAGCGCCATTCGAGGCGCTTGTTAATGGTGAGTTCCAAGGGCAGGAATGGAGGGCTCTGCGCTTGAGTTGGGTAGATGCTAATTCTTTGTGTAGGTACGTTTGGTATTTCCTATTTCGTATATGCTTGAGACGATGTCCGGATTCCTCTGTCATTGGAGTGACAGCTGTATGGTGCTCCGCTGAGACGACTCCAAGCATCGTCGCAAATCGTGGACATCTCTGAATTCTATTCCAAGCCTGTACTAACGTTACACGTCGACTTATAGCTAGCGTTGGCGATATGTATCACGTCCACGAGCGTGGAGTTCGCATGGCGCTGTCAAACTTCTGCGTCTTCGGGGGCGCGTTTCTCACCCCAGTCTTGGTAGGAGTGATTGCGGATCGAATCGGGTACCAGTGGACCTTCTATTTTGTCGCCATATTCGCAGGAGTCATGCTACCCTTGATGATCCTTTTCGTCCCCGAAACGGCGTTCAGGAGAGAAGAAAAATTTGACATCGACACCATGGGGAACTTGCTGGTTCTGGATGGAGAAGAAATGAAAATGTTGGGGAACAAAGGTCCGAACACTACATCACTTGAACACGACGCAGCTGGGGATATGGTGGAAAAGGGAGCGGAAAATTCTCCAGACCAGCAATCGACGGGCGGTCCGCCACGCAAAGCTACTTTCCTCGAAAGTATCAAGCCGTTCAACGGACGGAAAACAGATGAGCGATATCTGCACCTCCTTCTACGTCCTTTCTCACTGTTCCTACACCCGGGCATCCTATGGGCTTGTCTCATTCAAGGCACTCTAATCGGCTTCACGGTTCTCATCGGTGTTGTGCTTGCAGCGATTATGCTCGGCCCACCGCTTTGGTTTGGAGAGGTGGAAACAGGATACATGTAAGCCTCCTCCTCACCTCCTTCTTCCTATTCTCTTATCCACCCCGTCCCTATGTTGTACGTACATATTCTGACTCCATAACCTTATAAAGGTATACAGGTGCCTTCATCGGTGCACTCCTCGGCTTTGCCCTCACCGGCCTGATTAGCGACTGGTCCGCCAACCTACTCACGCGCCTTAACAACGGCGTATACGAACCTGAGTTTCGCATGGTACTCGTAATCCCACAACTCATACTAGGTTGCGCTGGTATCTACGGCTTCGGTTGGACCAGCGCAGATGCGGGGAAGTACGGGTGGTTCTGGCCTGATTTCTTCTTCGCGCTCGTGGTCATGGGTATGGTTTGTGGTGCTGTTGCCAGCGCGCTATATATTGTCGATGCGCATCGTAAGTCTCCCAGATTGTGTCGTGTGTTGAGATACTGACGTGTATAGGCGGCATGTCCATCGAGGGTTTTACGTGCCTCCTCGTTTTCAAGAATATATTCTCCTTCGCCTTGACATTCAAAGGCTTCGACTGGATTGTTGATGCTGGACGGCGGAGTGGGCGAGGTGGAGGTGGGGGGATCAAAGACCTGTTTGTCATCGTCGGCAGTGTGCAGGTCGCCATTTGTGCGTTAACAATTCCGATGTGTAAGTTTCAGCGATAGAAGGCGATACGATGACTTGAACTAACACATCTGATAGATATCTTCGGCAAGAAGAACCGGAGTTTTTTTCACCGTTATAATATTTTCTTTGCGATAACAGATTGGGTTGCGGATAAGCTGACTTTTTGGTAAGAGGGTGTCAGAAAGGCATTGTTGGGGATATTCGCTCTAGATCCATCAATGTGAACTTCAATCTTAACACACAGTGTAACCTCCATCCACCTTTATCTCTTGTCCAGTAATGTAGCTAGAGGCATCCGATGCCAAAAATGCTACCGTACCCATCAATTCTTCAGGTGGGCCCATGCGGCCCTGTGGGATCTTGGACTCCCATTCGGCCTTTAGGCTTGGGTTATCTACAAGAATCTGCGCCTTCCTACTCCCTGTCAGCTATCGTCTCTTACTTCAGCCCGAATACGCACATGGCCTGCTCAGTGATCATGTAGCCGGGGCTCAAGCAGTTCACTCGAATGCTCTTGCTCGCCCATTCAACGGCTAGACTAGCCGCGAGATGCCGAACTGCTGCTTTACTCGAGTTATACATGGCCTGCGGTTGCGGCACATTGACGATGCTGCCGCTGATGCTTCCGATGAAGATCATGTTTCCGGGCTTGTTGCGCGCCATCAAATATCTAGCAATTTCAGTGGCACAGTAGAATGTGCCTTCCAGATTGACGCCGAGCATTGTCTTTATCTCTTCAGATGTCATCTTGATGGCTTCTACGTTCTGACAATATCCGGCACAGGTAACTAGATTCGTAATTTCGTCATGCGCTCCGAGTACCTCGCGAATTGACTGATCGACCTCGGATTTCTTCCCAACGTCAGCGTAATGCGTTGTAATCTTTGGGACCCTGTGGGAAACTGTAAACGCGTAAACGCAGAGGGAAACCTTCGGACTGCTTACGGCTGTCCCGAGTGCAATTGCCGGAACTCTTGGGTGATCTCCATGGCTCGTTGAGTAGCCTCCGCTTCTACAAGTCAGGGTGACGATGGTCAGCACATAACGGTCAAGTGCTCCAAAGGTTGGGAGAAGACCAACTGTGAATGTCGACAATCGCGAGGTTGGCACCGCTTAGAACAAGCGATCGGCTCATAGCTAATCCTAGGCCTCTGGCGCCACCCGTGATAACTGCGGTCTTGTCCGCAAGCGAGAACGCTGGCAACGTAGGCCGAAAGGCCGGACTGTGTGTATATCTGGCGGAGGTAGTCATCCCACCTGGCGAGCGTAGGCGCCTAAAAGTAGTCTTGCAATTCATGATACCTAGTGTCAAGTGCTCCAAGGGAAAAGCGTTGAAAGACGAATGCAGCCGTGACCAGCAGGCACGATGGTTTCATGGAGGCTAGGGCTGCATCACTAGCTCCCCTGTTGCGGTATACCTAGGCCGTGCCGCAGAGCAAGCTCTCTTATCGGGCGATAGCGCTAATCCGTTCCTACCAGCGCAGCTAGAATGCTAATTGGTCGCGCAAGCACAATCTACTGTGTGTTTCACGGCGCATATAAACGATACAAACCAAGACCGTAGAGGTTTTTGATGGCCTAAGCGAAAGTGCGATTTATTCTCAAATTCGACTTTTACCACTGAACGAGTGTGTAGATTGAAGTCAAGTAGAAATTGACACGAGGAAGAAGATTTATTGCTGCAGCAGTTGAATGCGCCAGTTCCTGGACCACTACCTTTCCAAGACACACAATGTTGAATGTTGTTCTTGAGCGTCTCCTACACCTAATTCATTCCCACCAAATGATGCTCCAATGTGATGAGGCTGCCACACTGCTACCTACATGCTTGACGACGGATCAACATTCTGTGACATGCATCAGGAACCACACAGATGAGCCAAGTTGATGAAGGCGCAGTAGACTCCAGGAGCGCAGGCTCGTAGATCCAAGCGGGTGCGGCACAGCTGTCTCTGGAATCCACTCATCGAGCCATCCCCAAATTTTCAAAGCGAAGAAGAGGCGCCCTGTAATGGTCTTTTCCTTGCGTTCGAATCTTCTTACGAAGATCAAAACGCAGTGAGAAGTAGAACGAAGCGCCAGCCTTTCGTTGAGAGAATTTGGGGTTGGCTCGTTTGACAGAGTCCTGAGACAGCTAGGCCGAGATCTAGAAGTTTGCACGTCAGTCAATAGAGAGTTATACTGCTCAGGATGGGAAGAGTGGGGGTTGAGACGTTACCGTTAGGAGTGTATGGTCGAAGAAACCGAGTGAACGCATGACGCGATTAACAGCGTCATCTCCGCCGTCCTGATAGACTGCGCCAATGAGAGCTTCGAGTGTTGTCGCGACCATTCTGGGGGAGACGGCAGGCGTGCTATCAGCCACAATGACGCATCTGTCGAGGCCAGTCTGATATCCTCGGCGAGCCAGCGCATCGTTGCTCAGCATCTCGTTACGCAATTGTGTCCATTGCGCTTGAGAACGCACTCGCCCTGTGATCGTCAGTACCCCGCAGCGCTCAACGGGAGCGTGTTCCTTACCAGTCGAACTGCGAGCTTCAAACCAGGCGCTGCAGAGTACCTTGGCGAGAACTGCATCACCTAGGACAGACAATCTCTTGTTGTTGTCAAGGCTCTCAAAGGTGTTGTTGTATAGACAGGCAATTTGCGGAGCTGCCATTTGGACAGCCTCGACCGCGATGCGCTTGTCAGTGAACGTGTATTGGAGTAAGGTCCCGATATCGACCGCCTTCGTTTCGACTCGAGGTAGCATCGTAAGTTGATAGAGCTGAGACGTGTTGATCAATGGGTGAGAGACGAGATGGGAGATGGATTAGTTGGCAAGTGAGTTTCGCTTGGAGATGATCAAGTTCCTCTGCGAAGCTAGCGCAAGCTGCATGTGCTATAGCGATGTGCATTTCAGTGTAACATGCGGTAGTGTAGCAGGGGAAGATCAAGTTATGGACTGCCTTTCCTGTAAACTCAGTCACACCTTTCCAATGAGATCTCCACGGGTGCATCGCCAATGCTGTAGGAACGCCTTACCCTGCGCAATGGTCGCATCTAGACCCCGGCGTGCCGACAGCCGTTCCTGATGAGCGACAGCGCTATGCCATGTGTCTAGCTTCTTTCTAGTTAGCGCCACCATACGTCATACCAAATTCCATGAAAACAGGCATCATGGGGTCTCCGCCAAGATGGAATCCAACGTTAAAGAACTGGGCGAGCCATTAGGTAGGCACACTCGTTACTTTTGCTATCCGAATAACCGGTCCGCGGAAGTAGCACCGACACGGATCCCCCGGAAAGACCAACCGCAAGGGTCTAGTCAATATGGCAGAAGAGATGGTGGTGCGTGGCCCTGCAGAAATCTCCTTCAAGCGTGCGTCTTGCTGATTTGCGATTCTTGATAAACAGGAGCTCGGGTTCGAGGGTCTTGACCGATTTGCCGACAGGCATTTTGACAAAACCTACGACCGTCTACCAGCGATTCCGAGGACAGCGAAGCAGAAGCGCAAATTGGAACAACGACAGCGGGAGTATCTGCAGAAGACCCACGGTCAAGCACCACAAGACGGGCCGTACCCGCCGCGAAATCACCCTGAAAACCAGCCTGGAAACCACCCTGACAAGGGGTACACGTCTCGCTCCACTGCACCAGAAAGCGCAAACGGCTACAATTCCGACCCAGAGATGTACGCGCCAGATTCCCGGCAGGACCGCTATGGGCGAGACGACCGATATCGTGAGCCCGAGCAGAACGGCTACACTGCACCAGGGCCAGGATTCAAAGTCCCACGCGGCCGCGACGGACCGGGTGATACACGCGGCATGCAGGTAGCAGTGCGCCTAGTCCAACGACATGCAAATTCCAAGCTAACGTGTAACAGCCATATGAGCAACAAGCCCAGTCTGAATACGGTCAACAAAGTCTTTACGGAGGTGGCGGCGTGCGGCCAGCACCCCAACGAAGAGGCTCATCATGGTCTCCGCCACGCTCCCAGCGACAGGGCCGATCAAAATCACGACGTCGTCGGTCGAACTCGCGCGAAAGGGATAGCTCAACCGACATGAAGAGCCGGCTGTTGGCGACGGTCGGCGGTGCTTTGGTAGGCGGCTTTGCCGGCAACCGAGCAACTAAAGGAAAAAAGTACGATACCGTTGCAACGATTGCCGGAGCCATTATAGGCGGCGTTGGTGCAAAAGAAGCGGCGGACCATTGGGACGACCGGAAAAGGAAGAAGGAACAGCAGAGAAACGGGGATTGGGACGACGACTCGGATGACAGCAAGCGCAGAAGTGATCGCAGGAGAGACGACAGATATGAGCGTGATGACAGAAGGAGCGATGACAGAAGGAGCAGATACGACTACAATGACAGATATGAGGGCGATGATCGGAGGAGATACTAAACATGCTTCATGGCGGTGGAGCCTGGCTGACAGCTTACGTGGGACTAAGCGGAGCTTTTTGGGACCGGCGTGCGGCTTGCGCGACATATTTGTTTGGGTGGAAATTTCCGGGCTCGGGCATGAAGTGATGATGGCGCAACCTGGGACACGATACCTTTGTAGGATTTTGTAATTTTTAAGGGAAAAATGGATGACATGCAGGAGGTGTAATTGTTTGTTGCGGGAATGACGTGCGACGGGCGTGCCTTGTCTGCGACATGATCTGATGCGAAGGGGAGGGGCCACGCGACGGTGGGAGTTCACAGGAGGCGCCAGGGGTAGATTGTCGGTGCGGTGGTGGGCTGTCGTTCGTAATAATAGCCGATACACGAGGCACATGTCTATGCTTTTTGCCGGGAAAGAAATTCTAGAAGACTTCCAGAGGGTGTGGACATGTTTTGAACACTTGGATGCGGTGAGGACGTGGAAGTGTTCAACATGGCGCAAGTGACTGTCGAGGAGCAGAGGCAAGGTTCAACTCGGTGTGTTAGCTAGGGCTGTCCGTGCTGTTTCGAGAAGTGTAGTAGAAGGTTAGACCGATCCACCTGGTTGCGGGACCAAGCCTCGTCCCGCAGTCTATCCATCATCTCTCCGAGCACCACGCTTCAGTCACAAGAAATTATACACTACACAGAAGCCAGCGCGCCAGGACCCACTGCAGGTTCCCGAGCTCCCTTGTCCATAGCTCTCTGCCCGCCCAGCTGCACCATTGCTCAGTCCTTGTGCTACCCCAAGCCGCGCTTCGTCTGCATCCCGCTCCTTGGCCGAGCAACCGTCGAGCAGCACAACTACACTCGAGGAGCTGCACCGCGCATACACACGCACCACCATGAGCTGGTGACTGCCCGACCACCACACCACCGCCCCTTCCCCACCACGCACGAGCTCCCTGCCCAACCGTCTGCCACCTGCCCCTCGCTCCGCGACGTTTGCCTCTGGTGTCGCCGCTGCCGCCGCACCGCAAGACGACGATGCGCAGATACAGGCCTGGAGGAGGCCCCGTGAGGGCTCATGGCGGCGTGCCAGTGCCTGATCCCTTTGCCATGGTGCGCGCATACGACAGCGACTCCAATCCCGCCCGCCCCATACGACCCTCCCCGCTGGCCGCCTCGACTATCCAGGGTCTCCCGCTAGACCTGCTCGACCGCCTGCGCTCCTTCCCGCTGTTCCAAGCCGCCCCGGACTCGTTCCTCACACAGGTCGGCCTGCATCTCAAGCCCCAGCTGTACCAGCCTCATGACACCATTCTCACCGAAGGCGAGACGGGCAAGGCCATGTACTGGCTGGTCCGCGGTGCTGTGCGCGTGACCTCGCGGGACCAAGAGAGCACATATGCAGAGCTGAAGCCCGGCGCTTTCTTTGGCGAAATCGGCATCCTCATGGACATTCCCCGCACCGCCACCATCATCGCCAACATGCGCTCCCTTGTCGTCCGCCTGAATAAGGAAGATCTCATGAAGGAGCTGCCGGCGTTTCCCGAGGTCGAGGTCGCCATCATGCACGAGGCACAGGAGCGACTGGCCATCTTGCAGCGCAAGAAGTCGGAGATGGGAGCCAAACGGCCCGCCATGCCCATGCGCCAGATAACGGGCAAGCGCGATCGCGAAGACGGCGACGTAGTCATGGCAGAGAGTGGCACTCTGCGCGAGGGCGAGGTCAATGCCTTCAAGAAGAGGAAGTCTCCTAGCCCGGGTCTCGCTGAAGCCATAGCCCATAGTGCCTTTGGAAGTGGCAGCATACACGTGAGACCACTGCTCAAGGAACTGCCTCTCTTCTCCGAGCTGCCTGATGACATCCTACACTTCATTGGCATGCGCGCCCAACCCTGCTCTTTCGACCCCTTCACCGACATAATCCGACAGGGCACACAAGGACGTGATGTCTTCTTCATCGTCAAGGGCGAAGTTGAAGTCATCAACATGAACATGCCAGAACAGAACGGCTACACCTCGCCAAACGCCGGGCGTAGGAAATCCATCGCAGCGGGCGAGCAACATTTTCAGGAGGTAAAGGCCCGATTGAAGCCTGGGCAATACTTTGGCGAAGTCGTCAGTCTCTCGCTTGCGCCACGCCGCACGGCTACGGTCCGCTCCGTGTCGGCCGTTGAGTGTTTGATGATCAGTGGCGACACGTTGAACCAGCTGTGGGACAAGTGTACTCCTGACGTACGTCGGCAAGTTGAGAATGTTGCCAAAGAGCGGTTACAGACTGCCAAGGATGATGATGTACAGATGCTCGATGCGAATAGCACACCCAACATCCACGACCTGGCAATAGCAGACCACATAATACCACGAACACCACGACGCAAGAAGAGCGTGCCGACCGTCACCTTCAATGACACAATCGATATCGATAACCCGGTGACACCCACCCGGAGAGACGAGAAGATGATGGAACCGTTCGATCCTGATCCGTTTCTCAACGTCGACCTCGACAATGTCAGGTCGAGATCCAGGAGAGGGTCGCTCGCCCCACCGCCTCCAGGATCAACGCCCGATTCGCCATCCAGCCCAGCTAAGACCGACTTTCCCAAATCCCCATCGCCTGGTGGATCTCCCCTTTCCCCGTCGCCATCTTTCACGATAGCGAAGCATGCATCCACACCGCCAGAAATGCCCTTTGACTTCAAGCGCCCTCGGCTTGTCAACAGGCCAAGCATATATGGGAGAGGCAGATTACCTGATCCAGTGCTTGTCAAAGTTCTCGCAAATCTGGACATTCACCAGCTCATGAAGTTGCGCGCAATCTCCTCGCATTGGAACAAGCTAATATCCGAATCACCGGACATACTTCACGACCTTGACCTCACCAAGTACAACCGCAAAGTCACGGACCGAGCGCTAGTAGATGTAATATGCCCCTTTGTGGGCAGCCGTCCTCGATACATCAACATCAGCAACTGCTTCCACGTAACTGACGAAGGCTTCGCTGAGCTCGCCAAAACATGCGGTCCTAGCGTCAGGATCTGGCGCATGAAGAGTGTATGGGACATCACTGGCCCGGCCGTCCTAGAAATGGTGCAGAAAGCCAAAGGCCTCGAGGAAGTCGACCTCAGCAACTGCAGAAAAGTAGGCGATAACCTGCTTGCTCGTGTAATCGGTTGGGTGGTTCCTGAAATGCCACCGCAGATGGCAATGGCGCACGCGCAACACCAAGCTCAAATCAACGGCCGGAAAGGAAAGGGAAACCAACCTGCCCCGCAACCGCTACCACCTGGTACCGTTGTCGGCTGCCCGAAGTTGAGGAGGTTGACGTTGAGCTACTGCAAACACATCACCGATAGAAGCATGGCGCACATTGCCGTCCACGCCGCCAATCGCATCGAAAGCATCGACTTGACGCGCTGCACAACCATCACAGACGTTGGTTTTCAGCACTGGAGTGTGTACCCGTTTCCACGGTTAACCAAGCTCGTTCTGGCGGATTGCACCTATCTGACTGACAATGCGATTGTATATCTTACGAATGCGGCAAAGGGGCTCAAGGAACTGGATCTGGTAAGTCTCGAATCTCATCCTATATACATTTCAAACAGATTGAATGTGTGTGTGTGTGTGTGTGTGTGTGTGTGTGTGTGTGTGTTTTTGCTAACGGAGGATAATAAAGTCATTCTGCTGCGCCCTCTCCGATACCGCAACCGAAGTCCTCGCCCTCGGTCTACCCTCCCTCACGCACCTCAACCTCGCTTTTTGCGGCTCGGCCGTCTCCGATACGTCGCTTCGTTGTATTTCATTGCATCTTCTCGAGTTGCGCAATCTCAGTGTACGAGGCTGTGTTCGCGTTACAGGAACCGGTGTGGAAGCTGTTGTGGAGGGATGTCGCGATCTTGAACGCTTTGATGTCAGTCAGTGCAAAAACTTGGGTAGATGGGTTGAGGCTGGGGGTGTGGAGAGTGTGAAGAGTAGGGGAAGAAATGTCAAGTTTGTGACGGTTAGTGATGGGCGGTGGAGGGATGGGAGGGGGATTGTTAGACGATGATGGTGATGATGAACGCGAATCTTATTTCAGCCCATTCACATATTTATGCGCATACGGTTAGACGGTGATTAAAGAAGATGTTTAGGGAAGACGATTTGGGACGATGATGTTGTATGGATACGATGTAAACGGTCTATGTCAGAAGAACAACTTGGAGATGGAAAGCATTGGGGCTTGGATATGTAGGATCTTGGCACGGGTTTTCGCATCTAAGGAAGATACCAGGCTTTTTGTTCGGTGTGTATTTAGCGATGTGTATTTGGATTGGTTAGATCTCTTTGCTCTCCTATTGGCGGTCTTGGTCATAGTCCGTCTTCCTTGGTCATGTTCCGTCTTCTCCATTACCCGAAGAGTCATTCTGTTTTTCCTCGTAAGCTGTATCGCATGGGGACAGTGAGCATTCGCTTTCACGGTCAGCTTCGCTTCTCCTGCACCCTTTGTGCAACGATGTTAGCTCCGTTGGGCTTAGCTTTGTTTGCACCTCCGGGATATATTGACAAAGTCTCTCCTCTTCTCCAGGTATCGTACACCAAACGTTAGGCATGCACTTCCACATCATGTTCTCTATGGACAATCTCCCTGGAGCACTCGTGAGCCACCCACATACCCGCGACGTAGCATAAATAAGCCAGAACACCCTGCTGGAGGTTGACCAAAGCATGGTACCATCATTGTCAATTCGACATCGACAGATGGTCACACGTGGCGTTCTTGTTCAACATTGCCGACATCATCTGGCACTTGCCTCATCTAGATCTGAAACATCAACTCGACGTACCCAAGTTCCCCATGATTTGCCTCCTCCTTCCGCGATAAAACCTCTCCAACATCTTCCTCCTCTCTTCCTGGCTACTACTCTCAACCAGTAGCGCAAACTCTGCCGGGTCATCAAACCCCATACTCTCAGCCATACTGCAAAACTGCCTCTTCCTTACCTGCTCATTAGGTCTGTACCTGTAATTGATCTTGAACTCTCCTTTCGTCGCACTGCCCGTGATATGAACGTCTTCGTCGTCATCAGCCTCGGAATTGTCAAGATCATTGGAGTCATCGAGAGGGCTAGAGTGGTGCTGCAGTTGTGATTGAGATTGCGACTGCGTGCCTTGGAACACGCGTTCATTACCCAGATCAACATCGTTGCGCAGTTCCTGTGCGCGCTTGCCCAGCCTCGCTTCCATCTCGCTGCGACCAATAACCTCGGAATTTTCATGCGTGTACTGGACACCAGCTTTCGCTAAGATTGCGTTGATCGGATCCGGCCCATTCCTTTTCACAACCTTCTTTCCCCTGGCACTGGCACTTGCCAAGAATGAATCAGCAAACCTCTTGATACCAGCAATGTTAGCGTCGTCATCGAGGCCCAGATTCTTATTGCTCAGAATGTCCTCATCTTCGCTGTCAAACTGCGACTCGTCGACGTGGAAGTCGTAGGCATTGACACCGGCTTTTGATTCTGCGACGTTGGTCTTATGCATGATGTCGCGGAGAAGTACACTGTGTTCTTCGAATGTGAAGAGGTTTTCTAGACCGAATAACTCGCCTTTCTTGGTGGACTGGTCCATTACGCCTTTGAAGTAGCGGCGCTCTTCAGAGGCATTGTAGCCGATGTTGGCTTGTTGTTGCTTGTAAATCTGACGGGCATAGACTACTTCTTCGATCGTGCCGCTTGAGATTAGGCGAAAGACCTCGACATTGCGTGTTTGGCCGATACGGTAGGCGCGATCTTGGGCTTGGAGGTCATATGCTGGGTTCCAGTGTGGATCCATTACAACAACCTTGTTGGCAGAGGTGATGTTCAGACCAACGCCTCCCGCCTTGGTGCTGATTAGAAAGACGAATTGATTGGGGTCTGCGTTGAAGTCTGCGACTGCCTGAGAGCGATCTTCGTACTTCATGCTGCCGTCAAGGTATGAGAAATTGTATTTCGTACCATCAACATCGAAAAGACCCCTGAGTAGTCTCAATAGACGAACTGAGTGTGAGAAGATGAGGACTTTATCGCCATTTGAGTACCAGAAGTCGAGCAGTCGCCGCAGCACCTTCCACTTTCCACAAAACTCTCGCTGGGATTGTCTCAAGATGTTGTCGCGGATCGCGTAGAGTTTCTTGTACGTGTCAGGACAAGCTATCTCCAGTGTTTGGAGATCTTTAGCTTGCTTCTCCTGGTTTTCGCTCGACATTGGTACTATCAAACCGAGGTGATTCGCAAGTTTCTGGAATGTGATCATGGCAGGGAAAATGTAATTTGACCACTTCTCACCTTCAAATTCGACATGACAGCAATATCCTCTACCCTTCTTAGATCCACAATCGCATTCTTCTCGTGCATTGCGTATCATTTCACACCTGTCGCTCTCGAGAAATGTTCGGTATGCATCAGCCTGGGTCTCGGTGAGCTGGCAGAAGATGATGCGATCGCTCTTCTTCGGTAATTGATCAGCAATAAGCGTCTTCATACGCCGAAGAAAGACACTAGGTAGGATGTTATGAACGAGATCCTGTGCCTTGCTTCGCGAGTCGGCTAGCTGCGCGTTGGTAGCATCGTGAGCCTGTCCTAACTTCAAGGGCAGGCTGATCTTCTGTTTCCACTCTTGTGCTGAGCCATATGCACCAGGTCGTGCCCAGTTGAGAAGGTTCCAGATCTCCTCATATTTGTTCTGAATAGCCGTGCCTGTTAGACCAATACGACACAACGCGTTGATCTTGTTCATCGCCTTAGTAATCTCAGCATTCTTACTTTTGACTTGATGGCACTCGTCAGCGATAACGCAGTCCCAGTCAATCATGTTAATCTCGCTCTCGTGATTGCGGTATGTCGTATACGTCGTGATCATGATTTCGAGCGATCCCTTCGCTGCGGCACCGAGAACGCCCTTTCGGTCGGCTATACTGGAGCCGTGGTATCGGGAGACGTTCCACCAACCCCATTTTGATAGCTCGTCTTCCCAATTTTGCATAAGTGTACCTGGACACACGATGAGCACTCGCGGATACCATGGTTCTTTGGGTAAGCGACGAATCTTCCGCATACAGGCTGCATCGCGCTCAGTGCCCGTTTTACCGAACGCTGCTGTCAGGAATGCGATGACTTGGATGGTCTTGCCCAAGCCCATGTCGTCGCCAAGTATGGCACCTGTCTGCTTGACAAACTTGTCATGAAGGAACTGGACGCCTTCAACTTGGTAGTCGCGCAGCCATTGAGCGATGGGCCCGGGTATAGTACCATGCGACTGGTGAAGTTTGATGTCCTTTTTCTCTCGTTGCGGCAGGACGTCCTTGTGAAGCAATGGCTTCTCTTCGGTGTCGGCAATATCGGACCAGTCAACCTGTCGATAGCTAGGAGGACATCGCAGGCCAGCTTCATGCAACTTCTTCAGTGACCGCTGTCGCGAGATGATATAGTCAGGAATTGGGTCGTCTAGGAAAGTAGGTGTAGGACCTGCGTCATCCCCCAAAGAGTCGGTGGTGAATCCCGTCGGACCATATCCCGTGTCTTTCTTCGGCGGAGCTTTTCGACCGACGATACTTGATGCAGCCGATGCCTTGCTCTTCTTTGCCGCACGAATCCTGTTGGTTTCGGCAGCGACGCGCTTACGGTTGTGAGTTCTGCGACCCTTGTACTGCTTGTAGGCAGCACCAGTGTCGAATTCATCAGCCAACAAATCAGCTTCTGAATCAGCATCGTCGGTGCCAGAAGTAGATATCCTTCTATCTCGTGACACCGCCGGCTTTCGCACGTCCTGTTCGTCGTCTGTTGATTCTTCAGCTACCCTCTGCGACTGTGTCTGGCTTTGTGTGAGGACTATCAGATATCAGCATCTTGTCAAAGGTGTGCAAGGCATCGACTGACCGTCAATATACTGCGAAAGGTCCAGATCTTTGCGCGATGTTTCGATGATGTCAAGACCGTCATCCTCGTCCTCCCCGCTCTCGCCAAAGGCTTTGATCGCTCTTTCATGATGCTTGGACTTATCGCGAAATGACATGATGGATGATGCGACCAGGAGTTGTTAAGCTAGTCACTGGCAGCAACGCTTGACCGAAATCGTATCACATCCTCGTGCACAGTCACGGTCCACGGCGATTGCCATGGAAAGATGCACGTGAGGCAGGAGTGAAAGGGAAGTCGGAAGGCGCCAATAAGCTGCACAAACGCGCTAACGCGCTCTCACGTGAAAGCGGGGCGGGACTAACAGAGCATCCCTGCAAGAACTTCCAGCCAAAATCTGGAGCTCGAGCCTTGACGTCTACATCATCGCGCGCAATTGCACGTTTACAAACATCCAAACCCAAATTTAAAGCCGAAACTCGTGTCGCGTAACAATCAATACCTCCCACATTCTGCGACATCGCCAAAATGCCGCTAGACACCAGCACCTACTCCCTCGCGCTCCTCCGCCTCGACGGCCGCCGCTGGAACGAACTCCGCCGCATCCACGCGCAAATCTCCACGCAAGCCGCCGCCGACGGGTCCTCGTACCTAGAGATGGGCAACACCAAGATCCTTGTATCCGTGACAGGCCCCGCAGAAGGCAAGCAAAGCGGGCAACGAGGCGGCGCCGACAAGCTCGCCAAAGTGGAAGTCGAGATCAATTTTGCTGGCTTCTCTGGTGTAGAGCGCAGGAAGAGGAAGAGTGACAAAAGGACAAGCGAGATGGAGCATTGTCTGAGGGAGGCCTTTGGGGGTGTGCTGTTATTGCACCTTTACCCGCATTCGACAATCACGTTGAATGTGCACATCATCAGCCAGGACGGCAGTTTGTTAGCGGCGTGTATCAACGCGAGTACGCTGGCGCTTATCGACGCTGGAATACCAATGACGGATTATCTTGTGGCTTGTACGGCGGCAAGTTCGGCAAGTGCGAGCGCGGCAGACAATGCGAGTGCGGATGATCCGTTGTTAGATCTGAACAACCAGGAAGAATTAGAGTTGCCATTCTTGACGGTCGGAACACTGGGAGAGAGCGATAACGTTGCTGTTTGTGTCATGGAGAGTAGGGTCAGAATGGAGAGGTTAGAGAGTATGTTGGCGGTGGGTATTGAGGGGTGCAAGAGGATGCGCACTATACTGGATGGCGTGGTCAAAGGATATGGCAAACGATTTGGTTGAAAGAGAGACAGGCTGTATCATCTACAGATTCCATCATCACCTAGCGACGTAGGGCATGATACCTGCGCTCCAGGGCCGGCGAAGGGAAAGCCTTACGGCCCAGTGTTAGAGAGCATCCGAACCACGGAGTAGCGTGCGCGACGGACGAGTTACGTCAGTTGCAGACCCATAGTGGGATGCGAAACTGTTCGAATATATCACGGAACAACAAGACTAGAAATGATGGATACAAAACCCACGTGGTTTGCGATGTTGGTTCTACTACAGTGGTTGTCAGAGCGCTATTACTGCTACTTGGATGACAGAATCTACCACAGCTTGGACTTACACGAAATGTCCGCACTTGGCCGAATCTATCCTGTTGACTTAAGAATACTAACATGCATCCCTTTCAGAGATGCTTCCATTGGGATTATCGCGACCGGAATTGTCTTTGTTGTTTTACGTCGCACCTTCCTGCTATGGCTCGCTAACCCCACAATGACGCCCCAGGACCAGCACACCGGTAAGCACTAGATGACGACTTCTCGACAACGTCGCGTCGTTATACTTAGAGCGCACCTCCATCTCAAGAACAGGCGTCTTTATCAAGATCCTCGCCAAAGGTACAAGGCGAGAAGCAATTAGCTGGCAAAAGGCGCGGCGTGCGGCCAGGTCAACAGAGCATGCCAGCGATCACGTCATTCTCATTCCTGTCGTATCTCTTCATCTCCACTCCTTTCTCCATCATCTCTCTGTCTTCGTCAGCTACTCCATCATGTATTCTTTTCTCCCAGCCCATCGTCTCGAGGGCCAGGCCCGAATTTCCAAGCATTTGCCAAGAAGCGTTTAGCCTGGACCGACCATCGGACTCGCGCTATCCTAGCGCTTCTTCTCCAGCATGGACTGGCTACGCGCTTCCGATCCGACGTAGTGCGCTTTACCATTTCATCGGCATTGCGCGCGGCATATGGCATATGGGGTTGCTTTGGCGGTGTTGGCTCCTGCCGCATGGGCGTTATTCGTGCGAGGTGTGATTTGTTCACGCTTGCGAGTCGAGCAGACGCTGCGAAGTAGTGGGTCCTTGCGCGTGCATATACTGAGGCTGACTGCCTCACATCATCAGAGTCTCGATGTTGTTGTGCGAGACGGGAACTCTTTACTCCCTTACGATGGAAGACTGCGCAGCTGACAAGGTAAGCAAAAGCCTATACCGTCACTAGAAACGTTCCGACTGTTTGCACCACCGCCGACCTCCAAGCTAACATTCAGCCGCATAAAGACAAGCTTTAATTACCAAAGCGCACGACAGGGGACAGTGTGTAAGATGACGACGTACAATCTGCATCGGTCTTCCCTGACCTGTTGAAATGAACGCCAGGAAAGCGTTTGAGTCAAGACATACAAGAGCTAGCAGGAGTAGACACCTGGTTCTAGAATCGCTCTAGTGGTGCGCGGATGTGTACCGGAAAGCAGTGAGTACCTCCGCCATGGAATGGCGGTACGCTGGTATAGTTACAGTGCTAACAAAACTAGCCTTGCGATGGCGGAGACGGCGGGGGTGGCCTTGGTACCCTCATTGTACCGGAAGCACGGCTCAAGGAATTGGGCCGAGATACGAGACCAGTGCACCAGACATTGCGACGACATCGAATTTCTCACCGACGATTCAGCTACGGCAATGAAGGCACTGCTTGCATCTTCTTCGCCTGCCTCGACCCAGCCTATTTTCATCAAGAGCACACATACTGAATCCATGATTGCTCTCGTGAAAACATCAATATCTCTCGACCGGCATGCGGCACACCCCCGTATCGGACGTTTTTCAAAAGCCGCCGGCACTGTGAATTGTGGACATCGAGTCAGTGAGCATAGCGGGATGTGGAGTTGCATGTCATTCCCCAGCATGCGCAATTTTTCACTTGCTCACATGACAACTAGACTACCAGCTCGAAAGGGTGTGTCGAACCGTTCGTTATATGTCATTAGTATCCGTAGCGTGGCCGTGCATCCAATCACCAATCTGCCGGACCAGCATTCGGCGGAAAATGGGGTGGTAGCTTCGGGGGCTTTACCCCGACCCACGTTTTCCCCACACTGCACTCCACACGCATCGTCTTGGCAATCGTCGGCTCCAACTTATGGCAATCTCGACTGTGCCAAGCCCAGTGGAAGGCTGGTAGTTAGCACATGTTCCAAGCCAACGGTCCATCCGAAGTTTCCCCAAGCAGACACAAGACTTCATTTTCCCTCGGATGTGGCGCACATGATGGCGGAGCATCGTAACGGGGTGTGTGAAGCCAGAGTACAAATACCTGGTACACATCCGTATACCGAGTGGCCAGTAGCATCCGAATCCATCTTCCACCTTTTGCCTAAACTCGCACATCCGGCAAGATGGTCGCTCGCAACCGCAGTCAGCGCAAGCTGAACACCTTCACAACGCTGTTCTTCGCTGCAACAGCAATGTCAACAGCCATCCGCACTCCGGTTTCAAGTCGTTCAACATACCCACGGATGACATCACGATCAACAGAAATGGACTCCGCACCATACCGGGATGCATCGCTGTCGGTGGATGAGCGTGTGGAGGACCTCATTCAGCGCATGAACATGGAAGAGAAGGCCGGACAACTCTTCCAGCAAATCACCTTCCCGGGTCCCAATGGAACTGTGACGAACTCTAGTTCATCATCAATCCAAGGGTTGCACATGACACATTTCAACCTTAACAGTGCGATCACCGATGTACGCCAAACTGCACAATATTACAACAGTCTCCAGCAGTTGGCTTTGGACTCCAGGCTCGGCATCCCAATCACACTCTCCTCAGATCCTCGACACACATTCGTTGATGCCACTGGTAGTCAGATTGCGGCGATCAAGTTCTCGCAGTGGCCAGGTAGCTTAGGCTTGGCAGCAATCCGTGATGCTGAGCTCGTACACACCTTTGCGGATATCGCACGACAAGAATACAAGGCTGTCGGTATCAGGTCTGCGCTGCATCCTCAAATCGATGTAGCAACCGAACCCAGGTGGGCTAGGATCACCACCACGATGGGCGAGAACGCCACATTGACCGCTGAGCTTGTCGTTTCCTACATCAAGGGCTTCCACGGCCCTGGTGAATTTGGAAAGGACTCCGTCACCACCGTCTCCAAGCATTTCCCCGGAAGTGGACCCGTCCAGGACGGAGAAGACAGCCATTTCACCTACGGCAAGAATGCCACATATCCCGGAAACAATTTCGAAATGCACCTTATTCCCTTCAAGGCGGCCATCGCAGCTGGCGCGAGGCAGATGATGCCGTACTACTCGAGGCCCATGGGCACCAAGTACGAAGAGGTCGCTGCTGGAATGAACAAGGGTATCGTCACCGATCTTCTCCGTGGCGAACTCGGTTTCGACGGCATCGTCGTCAGTGACTGGGGTCTCATCACCGATGGCATCATCGCCGGACAAGACATGCCCGCTCGTGCCTGGGGTGCCGAGAACCTGACCGAACTCGAGCGCGCAGAGAAGATTCTCAACGCCGGCACCGACCAGATGGGCGGCGAGCAGCGAACCGACCTGGTTCTCGAGCTGGTGGAGAAGGGCATCATAAGCGAAGAGCGAATCGACATGTCAGTCCGTCGCCTCCTCCGCGAGAAGTTCATCCTCGGCCTCTTCGACAACCCCTTCGTCGATGTCGACGAAGCCGTCGCCAACGTTGGAAAACCAGAATGGGTCGCCGCTGGTTTCGAAGCCCAAAAGAAATCCATCACCCTCCTCACCAACAAAGACCACACCCTTCCCCTCAAGGCCTCCGACTGCGAAAAGTCAAAGGCAAAGTTCTACGTCGAAGGTATCAACGCTACTTATCTTGAGAAGCGCGACTTGACCGTTGTCGCTACCCCCGAAGAAGCAGACTACGCCTTCCTCCGCCTGGCTGCGCCTTACGAGCCCCGCCCTGGGGGTTTCGAAAAGAACTACCACTCCGGCTCCCTGGAATACAACAGCACCGAGAAGGCGCGCCAAGCAGCCATCTACACCGCCGTGCCCACCATTGTCGACGTCTTCCTTGATCGCCCCGGTGCGTTCCCTGAGATTGCTGAGCAGGCGCAGGCACTCATGGTGAACTTTGGTACTAGTCCAGATGCGTTCCTTGATGTAGTCTTTGGCAAGGATGGCAGTGGTCCCGAGGGAATGTTGCCGTTTGATTTGCCGAGGAGTGACGAGGCTGTTGAGGCGTCCAAGGAGGATGTGCCGTTTGATACTGAGAACCCAGTGTTCAAGTTTGGTCACGGTCTTAGATATGAGTAAGAGAAGCGGTAGTCCAGACGATGCAACGACTTGATGAGGTTGTTGCAACAGTCATGATAGATTAATGTATTTTGATGATACCCAAAGCTTTTGTTTCTGATGTAGAGAGATGTGATGCGCTTCGTGATAAGCTTATACTGTGCCATCTCAGGCTGCGGGTAACACAGATGTGTAATAGCACAGCAGAGATAAGCATCTTTCTGTCGCAAACGTCGCCCAGGTTGTCTGGATCGAGTGGAGGAGGAGAACTTGTTGATGCGTAATAGGAAAGAGCTAGGCAGGCAGTGTGCTTGGCAAGCGAAACGCGTCTTCCCCGCCTGCCGCGTCGCGTTCCAGACAAGCTTCAGCACCACCCTCCAGCTTCAGCCAAGGACAGGAACCCCGCACATGCATAAAATAATAACAACTAGAGTTCGACACTTCTTTTATCGGCTGTGCTGCGATGCACTCTCTATTCAAACATAATTGAGAGTTGTTCGTATGCACAGCAAAGACACGCTACATGTCACAGCGAAGAAGCCAGATTTCACCACGATTATTTGCCCAAAGACATTGAAGACTTTATGTTTTATGGTACATCACGCCCCAAGGAGATCTATGAGCACTATACTTCAATCTTGTCCACGCGACAAAGCTCCTTCACTTATGTCAGTGTCTTGCGTGTCTTCATCGAGACTATTCGATCATTCTGACAGTTTTTGTTTACCATATACCTGAATCTCGGGGAGTCAATTTCTTCCATTCCTCATAGTCTAGGGTCTTTTTCCTGGTACTGATGACTTCGAAACGAGCGTCTTGATGACGAGGACAAGCTGTGACACGTTTGCGAAGTTCCTGAACCAGCAGCGCTTCACGAGCTCCGGAAAAGGTGAATTTGGCAAACATATCGTCGTGGTCAAAACAATGGAACTTCCCATTTCTGGAAAACATCATGTGTAGCTGCACAGAACGCAGTGTTGGCGTCTTACCCAGTACGTCCACAAGACTTTTCACACTGGGACTGTTAAGAGGCTGATCTCGTAGGAAGAAGCCCCTAATTGCGTTCCGGTCGGCACTGCCTAGCATCGAACCTATCGGCATATACAACGTCAGGTTTTTCAATTTCTTACATTCTCCTAGCAGCTTGATCATGGCTCGGTAATTCTGGTGTTGATCGTCGGTAGCTATTCGATCTACGTTCAAGCCAGCAAGAGAGCTCCTACCAAGGGGACCGATCTTCCTGAGGAACTTACAGATACCGAAAAAAAGAGGACCCGGCTGGCCAAACTGTAGCTGGACCCTGGTATGGGACCAGAAGAACCCCTGTACCTCTTGCCGGATTTGTTTGTTCAACGCGCCAACAACATGCAATACTGAAATGGTACGGTCAACTCGAAGCTCGGCGAGATGCATCAGCGTATAATCCCAAGAACGAACAGGGGAGAATCGACCAGCGTCGCCAGTGATCTTGCCAGTGATCTTCAAAACTCCAGCGCTATGATGATCGTCTCCGGCTCCCCGTCCAGTAACGCTATTTGGTGTTATGTAAGGAGGGTCGAAGAGGGCGAGTTCGTAGATCATGTCCCGGATCTCCGGAGGCAAGTCCATGAAGCACTTTCTGGAGGGCTCACTTTTGACCTTGCTGGTGAGCATGAGCTCCGGTCGCTCACGTATAAAACTCTGGGCTTGGTCCCAAAGCTGTTTTTGGTGTCGCCAGCGCATCTTTCTGGAATGATGCTCCAGCTTGTCGACCATGAATGCCTTGTTTCCATTTCCAACTAACTTCAGCACTTTCATCGCTTTTTGGAGGTCCACGTTTTTCATCGACCAGAAGTCTGGCATGTGGTTGACTTCCAGTGCAGCAAGTCTTTCGCGGGACTTGATGTAATCGACGTAATCCATTCCGGGTTCTGGCGGTGATCTTTCTCGCGAAAAAGCGGTTCCTGACAACATGTTGAGGCCGACCATACTAAGATTTCGGGTGAGCGAAGAAGCGTAAGGTGCCAGAAGCTTACGATATTTATAGTCCAGAAGAGGGGGTGACAATCGGAACGCGCAGAGTACACGCTGTGATTGTCCACAAAGCAGCACCAACACGTGCAGTGGATCATCACAAGATTCTCCAGGACTGACTGGGCCTTTCCCGAACTATCCGTGTTGATACATCAGCATGTTTTCCGTTATATGCGGAAACCTCGGCAGCGAGAGACACAATGGTTCTGGCACCGCCAGGAAGCAGATTCATCTCCACTTGGCCGCTAGAACGTATTCTGCTTCACGATACCACGTGATCATCATGTCATTTTTGTGACAAACCCAGGCAAGGATACAGTTCTGGCAATTGCTCTCAAGACGCTGAGCATGCGGAGTGTGCACGAGCACACTGGGGTACTTGCTGTATGTCACATCAGTTGGTCCATTGGTCACGCTTGAAACACACACATTCCCTAATGACATGAAACACGCTTGATATTCCAACGCTGCAGCTCTATAAGTACATCTTGCTCATTTCTTCTCGTTGATTATCCGGTATCGCAAGCTATGCGTTTCTCCCGACATCACCAATCGAGGCGACCGTCGTTTGCGATGGCCTTTCCCTCTCAATGTTCAAGGTGACTACCGCCCTCACCTTGCGGCCAGACTCTTCCGGAATCATCTGTCGCACTCTGCCTTTTACTTCTCGACGTGAAGGAGAATTGCGTGCTTTAGTGCTGGTCGGAGCGGCTTCCTGTCTGTATATAATTTCTTCTCCACCAACTCTCTTTCCTTTCTTTCCTATATCTTCAACGACAACACTATCACTTCCCCAGAGCTGCGTTTCTGACCAGCGTTCAACCGATACCGTAAGTTTGCGAAGTCATTCGTCGAAGACATCTTTGCTAACGCTCTTCATAGACTACAACTTTGACATCACGAACTGTATCGAAGCAAACAACTTCAGCGAGCAATCGATCAACGAAGACCGCAAGCCTCTACGATGTCTAACAACACTACATTCATCAACGCGATTCAGTACAAGCCAGGTCGCGATCGTCCGACTGGCTATGTAGTCAACGATTTCGAATCGTTTGCGGACACTAGCTTAGTGACCTATTGGCGTACCTACAAGGGAAAAGTCGCCAACTACAATCACGATACCGACGTTGCCACCGTTGTCAATGTCAGCAATGCAATTGTAAGCTCTCTTCACTTTTACTGTTAGTTTGATTCTTTTCAACACGACTTTGTCCCTCCTGCGTTTTCTCCTTCACTCAAGCAATTAGTTGGTTACCACCAACACCCTGTAGGACCTGATTGAGAACAACGAAAACGCCATGGATCAGATCATCTGGGGTATGACCCACCCAGAGGACATTCATCCCGGCGTTGCATCCATCGTCGGCAACACTGCCCTCGTCGACCTGCTCCTAGTTCGTCACTACAAGAAGTGGGGCGGCCTCATTCTTCCTCCCCTTCAAGCAGCGCGAGGACTACAAGATGCTCACGAAGTTGTCGCCAATCAAGAGAAGGATCAAGGACTCCAGTGGAATGGTGGCCGCTCCTTGATGAAGTACCCGAACTGGTAAGACATGAGATCAAAACTTACTGGTGCGATATGAGACTGACATTCACAGGCGTAACACTCGTAGAAAAGCTCCTCCTCCTGGCTTCCAGGCACCGAATGCAGCTCCTACGAATGCCCCTGGTCCTCGTGGCGATGCTGGTCGTGGACGAGGCGGAAATCGCGGTCGTGGCGGGCTCGGTGGTGGCTACTAGTCGCTTCAGGGTGGTAGAAGATCTTGAAAATTTTGTGATTTGAGATGCGGTCTTTGCTTATCAGTCGCCAGCAATCAATCCTAGAAGGGATGTTTTGGTGTAAGCTTACAGGTTCGTGGCTTCGCTTGCCAACCATAGACACTTCGGTTAGAATAGAGTGGTAACGATAGTAGAGATATGTCTAGATCTCTCAATGTTTTCTAGCATCTTACAGAGGTATTCTAGTGTACTCTCTTCCTCCTCGTAGATTGATGTATACATCAAACGTGCTCGACATGTACCTCTTAATAGATTGGAAACGTAAGATGAACGACAAAAACAACCTTGCTTTGCATGTCTCAATACTCTAAATCAACTCAAGCATTGCTCGCTGAGCTATCGATATATTCTTTCCAGAACGTTAGGTCGATGTAACTGGCATAGCCCCTTGCCTTCGGGTACACGGGTTTACCCCGCAACGCACGCGCCTGCAGGGCCAACAGCGATCCGACCGAACATCAACTTAGAGAACACGACGTCCCAACCACCTCCCTCTGATTCGTCGATCACCCACACTACCCCAGTTCTACGTGGTCCTGCTTCTTCCTAGGCGCCCCCAAAGCTGAGCTAGACCCAAACCTAAAATGCTGCGTGATCGACCCATTCGGACTGATTCCGCTACTCCAAGTGAAGACCTGCATACAGGTGGTGAGAATAGTACACAAGGATGACCATAGTGGCACGAATCACAAACTACAGCTGCTGGGTTGGTTCTTTTGTTGAGTCTCCAAGGAGCTGGCGTATTCGAGGGCGTTAGCTGACATGCAGTAGCCTTTCATGTTGGCCCATTCTGCGACGTGGCGGTACATCCGGTCCCGCTACCGTGCAGTGCGGCTCTGTTCCGTGGCCTTTATATCTAGGCTAACTGACCATTTGGCAAAGTTATATATGCTTTGGCCTCGTTCTGGAGACTAGGAACTGGACCGCCTCTCTGAACACTCACCATCACAGCCATGTCTCTTGAACGCGTCGACTCAGTTGACCCTACGGAGGTCTACGACTACATCATCTGCGGGTAATTCAACCTCACTGAGAGAGCGCTGCACATCGTTCTCAGCCGATTATCCTTTGAGCAAACAAATGCTAATCGAGATTCACTAGTGGCGGCACTTCAGGCTGCGTAATTGCAGGTCGTCTTGCCGAGGACCTCAATGCAAAGATTCTCGTCCTGGAAGCTGGACCCGACAATGCTGATCTTGAGAATGTGCATATGGCGGGAGGGTGGAGCAAGAACTTCGACAGCGAGACAGATTGGAATATCGTGACCGAGCCCATGCCCAAGGTAGATAACCGACAGGTCAAGGTCAGCAGAGGGCGCTTCCTTGGAGGTTCAAGTGGCGTCAATGGTACGCTTTGTATTCGAGGCACAAAGCAGGACTACGACGACTGGGAGATGGATGAATGGACTGGAGAGAAAATGTTCGAGTATATGAAGAAGGTTTGTTGTTGAAGGCTAGAACGGCTCTAGCATAAAAGCTGACTATGATGCAGGCCGAGACTTTCCACGAGAAGGGCTGGCATAAAGCTGATATGTCGGTTCATGGGACGTCAGGACCTCTTCATACCGAGCCTCACGATCTAGCGCCTATTTCTGAACGTGTCAGAGAGAGCCTTGTCGATCAAGGTCTTCCTTACCACGCCGACATGTTTTCAACAGGAGAGACACCTCATGGATGCGGAGACGTACCACGAACAGTGCATCAGGGTATCCGGAGTACCGCCGCAGACTTCATCACCAAGGGCTATCGACGGGAGAATATCACCATCAAGACCGAAGTGACTGTCAACAAACTGCTCTTCAACAAAGATTCCGAGGACCTCACAGCAACAGGTGTCGCAACGATATCCAAGAACGGCAAAAAGATCGATTACCAAGCGAGAAAAGAAGTCATTGTCGCAGCAGGCGCATATTGTAGTCCACCAATCTTAATGCGCTCCGGCCTTGGACCAAAAGAACAGCTAGAAAAACATGGAATCGAGTGTCTCGTTGATCTCCCCGGTGTTGGCGGAAACCTGATGGACCACGTTCTCTGCTTCATCTTCTACGAAGTCTCCGAACCAAACCTGACAAATGACCACCTCGCATACCACGATAACGCCATAGCCTCAACCTACGCCCTCTACCAAGAAAAGAAGACTGGAATCCTCTCTACTTTCCCTTTTGGCATATTCGGATACGCCCGCCTTGACGAACGCCTACAAGACTCGCCCTTGTGGACCAACGCGCCCCGACAGTCAGGCCGCGACCCTATGGGTCTCACGCCCTCGCAACCAAACATCGAGTTCTGGAACACGGAACTATATGGTGGGCCAAAGCAATATGAAGATTTTCCCATTGATCATAAACACGCATTCGCCATGTGTGCATTGTTGTTCAATCAGCACAGTAGGGGAAGTGTGACGCTCAAGTCTGCTGATCCGATGGAGAACCCGATTGTCGATCATGCCTACCTAGAAGACCCACTGGACATGCTGGTCATGAGCGAGGCATGCCGATTTGCGAACGAAATCATCATGAAAGGCAAGGGAACGAAGGATGTTATCAAGGGCAGTTGGCCGGAGGGTTTGGCTCATCATGGTTTCGAGACTAGGGAAGAGTGGGAGCCGCATGTTAGGGAACATGCTACGACTTGTGAGTTGTCATTACAGTCTTGATACGTGATTTGAGGACTGATACCCATCCCTAGGTTACCATGCTTCCGGCACCTGCGCAATGGGCAAATCGGATGACCCAAACGCCGTCCTCGATTCTCGCCTTCGCGTCCGCGGTGTTCGCAACCTGCGTGTCGCGGATGTGTCTTCTATCCCCAAGGTGAACAACGGACATACGCAGATGGTGGCGTATGGCATCGGAGAGGGAGCGGCAGAGATGATCAAAGAAGATGCTAGAAATGGCGAGAATCACTTCTTGAAGCTTACCGATGACATCAAGAGTATGGCGGTTTAATGGTCATTGTGTTGGGCGGCTACATGAGTGTATGTTTGATGAGTCCATGTCGATAGTGTATCGGCAGAAGTTGTACTCTAATCTATATCTTTCGTTCTTGAACTTCCATGACAGAAGACGTACGCCCGCGTGTAGTCTGTACAATCCTCGCCTCGTTCCTATCTCTAACGTCCTCCGATCTGCCTTCCTTCACATCCCTCTTCACCTCCGTCTTCTTCGCATCATCAGCCACTCGTTCGTATCCCCAAACCAAACCCCCAATAACCACACAAACCATCAGAATCAGGTCAACAATGTGTATCCCCCACCACCAATGTTGCACACCCACGCCACACGAGCTAAACTCAAAAACCCATTCCCCCTTCTCTCCCTTCTCTTCCTCGAACCACGCAGACAGGAAACCGGCATAGCCAGAGTACTCGCCCATCATACTACGGAGCGTAATCTCGCGGATATGGGGCGCGTCGTTAATAGACGTGCATTCGTCATCTGCATGGATATCGTAAGGGCGATTTGGGAAGCGCTGAGCGCGCCATTTGGGCGGTGGAGGTGGTTCGGAAGCCGGTTCCAGAGTAGGCTCTGGTGAAGATTCAGATGTTGATTCTTCCTGAGTGGAGTCGGTCTCGGTTTGGATAGCGGTATCGGTATCGGTATCGTTGGCAGCTACAAAGTTAATGTCGACCCCATCGATATCCATTGAAGTGGCAATCATGGTGTCGTTCGCGGTACTAGTTGGCCAATATGCTTCTTCCCTTTTGACGTTCGCCACCTGACATGTGTCCTGCACGCCGGGCTGCCTAATCCAGTGCATAACATCACAACCAGCGTGATCATGTCCATTAACGATAATACCCCTTCTGCCCTTGCCTCCACCCTCTGCATCTTTATTTGGACTCATGCCAAACATTCCTTCCAAAACGATTTTACTAGCGTGATCAGATAGCATATTCTGTTCCTTCAATCCTTGGCCTCCCTCGAAGAAATCGAAGTATGGAGAATCGACGCAGATACCAGCTTCCTTTTCGAGCGGGATGTGTGTGAGGAGGATGGTGGCGTGTGTTTTGTCGGTGACAGGCAGGGAGGAAGTAATGATGTGGTTCGTGAAGGAGTAGGTTTCTGTCTGGAGGTCCGAGGACCATGCGGGGGTGTCCAAGTTCATCGAGTTGAAGATTACGAGGCGGAGGGTTGGCGGTCTGGTGGCGTCTTTGGTAGATGGAGATGGGTCGGTACGTTGGTCTGGGTCGGTTGGATCGGTTGGGTCAGTTTTGTTTGAGCGCAGTTCGTCTGGCAGTGTGAACCAGATATCCCAGTTCGAGCTTCCAAACGCCTTCTCGAAGCGTTCGATACGCGATTCATCGATGTCACCAGCGTAGCCGACGTCATGATTTCCGACGATGTTTATGACGCGCTTCTGCCAGTCTTTATCTGCACCGAGTACTTCTGTTGTACCACCCCATAGCGGCCTCCTCTCTTTCTTATTCTCTTTCTCTTCTACCACGTCTTTTTCTTCGCCTTCTTGTTCTTGTGATGTTTCTGCTGGCGGCAGCTCCGTGTTTTCACTCCCTATCGCGCCAAAGATAACATCAGGTACCTTCTCCAATCCCCTCATGACAACATTCCAATACCGACCCGCTCTTTTCGTGAACTCGCCATCTGTGACCCACTGACTGCCTAGCAAATCACCCAGGACACTGATGTGCGTGGGTTCAGTCCACCATCTCAGGCTCCTGACTATATGCGCAAGATACCAGTCGTTTCCCCAAAGATCGATGGCTTTCCTCTTTCCCTCTAGCCACTTCCCTGCATCTTTTACAACACCTCGTGCTGCTTGGTCTAGAACATCTCGTTTCGCTGTGTAGTTGGCGGCATCGCGTAGATTCGGTACGAGGTTCTCGATCGACGGGAAGATGAGCGCATTCGGATCCGGAAGTGAGGAATCACCCTCAAGCTGGGGATCACCGAGAGAAAGTAGACGGAACGGTGCGACGGCTTGCGCGTGCGTAGACGGGGGTTTAGGAAAGGCGCAGCCGTGGAAAACAGGGTACAAGTATAGCCATGTTGTGCCGATCAAGGCTATCGGTAATAGCAGCAAGGCGACGCGGAAAAGAAAGCGAGAGAGCTGCATCTATGCCATCTATGCATGGCGGAAAGGAGACGATGATGTTTTCACATGCTGGCGCGTGGAGAGAGCGTGTCTTGGCCGCGGAGATGAATATGCAGGGGTTGTGGTGCAGCCAATAGGTTGGCGCATCTGCAGAGTGGGGGTAGGGATTTTGGCAACACATCTGCATGCTCCATGAGCAGCTTCAAACGTCGATACGTCTCTTTTCACTACCGGGATACGCTACTCTACAGCGTTGTCTTGCACTTGTAGCATTTGTCACGCCCTTCATCAGACTGACCTTTTAAGCCTATCAGCCGAATGGCTTCGAAAGGATTGTACATATTCAACAAGAGCACAGCCAATGAGAGCTCCGCATTTGCGGAGAAACATCACAGCTCCCATTGCGTTCATCAGACATACCAGAAATTCGTATATCGTCTATTACGCTCTCTTCATTCTCACATCATACGCCACTTTTGTATCCATATTCCAAACCAAGTAAAAAGCGCATGGCACACTATCTGCCCCCCGCCTTCTCCCACCAACCTAACCAAGCAAATCCCCCAGCGCACCACCAGGCTTAGATCCCGGCTGAGGTGCTTGTGCAGCAGGTGTACTGGGAGTAGAAGCCGGCGCCCCCCAGAGCCCTTGACTAGTCTTCTGCTTGGCCAAGTCACCCATAGTGACCTTCTGCGTTGGTGTGCCCGCCTTCTTCGGCGCAACACCACCAAGCAAGCTCGCAAACGCATCACCACCAGCTTTCTTGGGTGCACCGCCGCCGATACCACCGCCGATGCGTCCGCCGGGCGACATTACAGAAGGCGTGGATGACGCTGATTGAGGCGCAGGCTGGGGCACGGAAGTGAAGTAATTCGGGCCCGAGGCTTGGTAGCCTGAGGGCTGGGGTGGTGGTTGCGAGAAAGAAGAGGTCATGGAGGGGGGTGCGCTCATTTTGTTTGCAGCAGGCGGTGGTGAAACTGTTGCGAGCAAGTTGCTGAAGTTGTTGTTCTGGGCTGAGGACTGGGCTGTCGGTGCGGCGAATTGGGTTGACGAGGTGATAGTAGATGTCGACGCAGGAGAGACGATATTGTAGGCTGTTGCGGCTGGCTTGGATGCAGGTGCTACTGGAGCTGCAGACTGGAAGTCGTCGAAATCATCGTCGTCGCCGAAGTCGTCGCTTGGAGCAGCAACGGGCTGCTTTCCTGCTGAAGTCGACATGGGCGCAGGCTCGTCGTCAAAAGCGAGCAAGTCGACAACGGGCTCTGGTGCTTTCGGCTTAGGCTCCTCCTTCTTGGGTTCTTTCCTCGCGTGCGTGGCTGTGGGTTCTCTCCGCCGTGCTGGTGCTGGGCTAGCACTTTCGCCCTCGTCGTACTCGTCGTACTCGTCGAACTTGTCGCGTCGCTGTTGTGTGTCTGCGAAGCCAGATTGGTTGCCTCCAAAGCCACCGCCGTCGCCGTAGACCTCTCCTCTGTAGCCACCATAGTCTGCCTGCTCACTGCCAAACCCTCCGTACCTGCTACCACCCCCGCTACCGCTTCCTGAGAAGCCACCCATGCCGATGCCGGCTCCGCCCTCGACACCACCAAACTTGTTTCGGTTCGCTCGCGCCTTCTTGCGCTCGGTGCGGATGCGGTCGACGTCGCTAAGAAGTTCGGCGAGCTCCTTGGCGCGGTTGCGTACGTTGATGCCCTGGTCTTTGCCGTTCTGGTCAATGAAGTGGAATTGCCGTAGCATCTTGAGGAGCGAGACGTGAGAGCGCGCATCGTCAATGACTCGTTCTGAACCGTTCTTGATCAGGTATTCGAGGAGTTGCAGGGCCTGGCTTGTTAGCGACGCCGGCGACAAGGAGAGCGCCCAAGTACCTTGTAGATCTGTCTCCATTCTTCCGAGGCCTTCTCTGTGAAGCGCTTGTAAATCATGGGCATGATCTCGTTCAGTAGTTGGCTAATTCGTTAGCCATGATCCGCCAGGTCCTCGGGCATCGCCTACTAGTTGAAGGTTCCATTGGCAATCTCCTGTAGCATGGTCGATGATGCACCTGGCCGCCTGTCAGCTGCATTCTTCGCGAGACGCCAGGCTCGGCTTACCCCATGGCTCATTGTTTGTTGCCTCGCGGACCTTGGCCTCCATCTCTGTGTAGTTCATCACCGCTACGAAGCGCGTTAGCATTGGCCAGCTGGCTTCACCCTTCCCCTCAGCATACCATTTTGGGCCTTGCGGAATCCCGCCTTGAGGTCGTAGAGCGTGAGGTTGCTCACTTGATCCTTCAAGCTATTGAGATCCATGGCTGTAGACTTGTGGCGTGTCGGTCTGGCAATATGGTAATGTGAGTGTACTGGAGTCGAGGTGGCAGCTGTCGACCACGGTCTCGGGAGCGGACCACCGAGGGCGAATTGCAAAGGTCGTTAAGAGGAAGGTAGTATGCGTTTGCGCCAGAGGTGTCTCGGTCACGCGAAATATAATCGAGAAGACTGCAAAGATGTCCGCTTACAAGAATATTCACCTTGTCGCGAGCCATGCCCATGGTACAGGGTAAACGGCGATGGCGGCCCAGCGCTCACGTGATCTAAGCTCGGGCCTTTCCAAGCTATCCAGGTACCTATGATGCTCAGAGTGAGACAACACGCCTTGGACAGTTGCACGACTTGACATACGAAACGTGAATTGTGTTAATGGTGTCGCGCACCTTGTCCAGAAGTACTGGTAGTGAAGATGAATTATTTCTGTCTTAGTCATGTATACAGCCCTCGATTGATGCGGGCAATGGAGCGCCGGATCGGGGAACGCGCTAGACTCGTGCACAAGCTTGAGGTATCCAAAGTTTTCCGTCTGGTCATCCATCCGACCCTTCAACTGCTACCTCGTGTCGGCAATTCATCAATTGTATTATATTCCTTGAATCTTGCATATCGTGTTGCATAGCGGCCCGATTCCTCGTATCATTCCTGTAAGTTGCCACCAGAGTCTTGCTGGAAGCCGGCCATTGTGTTGTGAATAGCTATCTGATAGTTCCAAAGGTACCACCCAGAGTGAGTTCCCACCCAACAAGAGTGGCACCACAGACGTCAGCCCTGCATTCCCAGCAGTGTCTAAACGCACAATTACCTGGCTATCTCACGATTCACTGCCAAGAAACAGGACCTAACTGCTTATCAGGTTAGACTCACACCCCGCGCTGCATCATGCCCCACCTTCCGAGAGCTTCTGCTCTTTCAGCTTTCCGCGCAGCTCCCCAACTTCGCGCTCCTATCAACAAACGCTTCTTCACTCCTTCGGCATACAACATGGCCATCAAGGCTTACTTTGATTGCTCCTGGACCGGGCCCACCGTTGAGGTCGACAACGCCGGCAACGTCACCAGCCAGGGCGAGGTTAAGGGTAGCTACGACCGCTTTCACATGCGACTTCCACCTGCTGACTATGAGTTACAGCGCAATCCGGTCGCGTCAACTTCGAGCTCTTCGACGATGTCGTTCCCAAGACGGCTGAGAACTTCCGCGCCCTCTGCACCGGCGAGAAGGGTTTTGGCTACCAGGGCTCAAAGTTCCACCGCGTGATTCCTCAGTTTATGCTCCAGGGTGGTGACTTCACCCGCGGCAACGTCAGTCTCGACTCTCCATACAATAAAACAGATGGTTAACAGACGTTAGGGCACTGGAGGCAAGTCCATCTATGGCGAAAAGTTCGCCGACGAGAACTTCAAGTTGAAGCACGACCGCCCCTTCCTCCTCTCCATGGCTAACGCTGGCCCCAACACGTAGGTTTTCTATACTATACTCTATCAGGAAGAGTCATGGCTGACACGTCATAGCAACGGTTCCCAATTCTTCATCACCACCGTCGTTACCTCATGGCTGAACGGCAAGCACGTCGTCTTTGGCGGTGTTCCTGATGGCGATGTCGAGTCCTACAAGGTTGTCCGATCAATCGAGGCTTGCGGCTCCAACAACGGAAGCATCAAGTACAAGGAGGGCCCACCTACCATCACTGGTGCTGGCGTCCAGTAGATACATCTCGGTGAGGTGGGACGGCGCCATAGAGGCAAGGGTTTATGCGCAACTGGTGGTTTATAATTGTGTAGCACCTGTCAGTGAGACTCTATGACTCTGTGGGCAGCTATGAATGAACGAAATCTGAGCAGTCTAACGTGCCTTCTTATGCTATTGATAAACTTTCTTCCACCTTGCGCATGCGGCATTTGTCCTGCGGTCTGTGACTTTTTTGTCGCAATGAGGGGCAGTTTTTACCCCGCACTCGTCATAAGTTTGTACATTCCGCACCACAACAACTTACGCGGAAACGTCCTTCAAGTGGCTTTGGCATCGATTGAGTTCATGCTAGTCGATGGACTTGTAACCTTTTGTTGAAGTCTAATCTATAGACGAGATTATTAGGGCCTCGTCCCACAATGCCATCACCTTGATAGCTCTGTATACCCACTCCATCCCCAGCTCTGCCACGATTGTGTCCACAAATTGCCGGTACAGCTCCACCCTAATGGCGTGAACGGCTAGATCTAGCGGTCTTCGTCCGCAATTTCGCCGTCTAGGGCGTGATGTCGACATCTTCGACATTTCGACATTCTGACAAGCAATCTGTTTGATTGGACATATCCAGGACAACATCTCATAGCCTTTCGACTTATTAGAACGACTGCAACACGCACATACACCATTCCATTAGCATTGAATTCAGAGCACATCGAACAACTCGGAACTCGACGGACGCTGTCTACAGACGACAACTGCAATCATCATGCCACCATCAGCATACCACCCCTCGACCCACGGCGTCCACGCCGACGACCGCATCAACATCCTCACTGACGTCGCCCCACCAATTCATACCGCAACTACCTTCCGATATCCTCACGACCCATCGCAACTCCAACCCGTTCCCACAGAAGGCGAATTCGTCGACCTCCAGACACCTTTGATATACTCGCGCCTCGCATCCGCCAGCACAAACCGACTGGAAACCATCCTGGCCCCACTAATGTACCCGGATGCTAAGGAAGAGGAATTGGACGGACAAAGTGGTTTGGCAAATCATGTTGTTAGCTACACAAGCGGCCTCAGCGCTTTCCACGCTCTGCTCGTCAACCTCGTACCCAAAGTTATTGCGATAAGTGGTGGATACCACGGCTGCCACGGCGTCATCGACCTGCACAAGAAGATGCACGGCGTGAAGACTGTTGACCTCCATGCCGACGATGCTACCTGGGACGCTGCGGGCCTGGGAAAAGGTGACCTGGTTCATTTGGAAACACCACTGAATCCTACCGGCGAAGCCTTCTCCATCGCCAAATACGCAGAACGGGCCCACGCGCGCGGCGCATATTTGAGTGTTGACGCTACGTTTGCGCCGCCGGGCTTACAGGATCCGTTTCGTTGGGGCGCGGATGTGGTTATGCATAGTGGGACTAAGTATATTGGGGGGCATAGCGATATGCTTTGTGGCATTCTCGCGGTGAAGAAAGGCGAGGAAGGGTTGAAGAGAGCGAAGACGCTACGCGCTGAGAGGATCTTCCTGGGTGCTGTGCTGGGCAGTTTGGAAGGCTGGCTCGGAGTAAGGAGTCTGCGGACTTTGGACTTGCGTGTTCAGCGGCAGAGTAGTTCTGCAGATAAGCTTGTCCGCTGGCTGCAGGATTCCCTTGATGGCAAGGGTGAGGGGAAAGAAGCGGAGGTGGTGAAGAGAGTTGTGAGCAAGATCTCTCATGCTAGTCTGCAAACGGCGGATTACGACTGGCTTAAACAACAGATGCCCAACGGTTTCGGCCCCGTCTTCAGCATCTACATGAAGACGCCACAACTCGCACGTACCTTACCTAGCAAACTCCGCCTTTTCCATCATGCGACTAGCTTGGGAGGTGTGGAGAGTTTGATCGAGTGGCGCAGGATGAGCGATGCAGAAGTCGATGAGAGGTTGCTGAGGGTCAGTGTTGGGGTGGAGAGTTGGGAAGATCTGAAAGGGGATTTGCTGGGTGCATTCGAGTCGTTGGGAAGTGATCAGAAGAACGTGACAGATAGAACGAGTAATGGGGGAGAGGTGCAACTTGGACAGGAGGGGGCGCAGATACCGGAGGCGGGTGCTGGCGCTGTATGAAGAGCTATGTGGTGTTGAGAGATGCCGACAGGAGCGGTAATGGTATTGCAGATTAGGTCTTGGCGTCTTGAACATGCGTCAATCGTATCAGCGAATTTTGAGGTTGTCGCTTATATGATATGAATAATTATAGATAAAGGCCGGTAGTTTTGCTTTCTTGTGGCGCGACTGAGAGCGATGTACTAGTTTGGAGTCAAGATTAAAGTTCTTCTAGCTGAGTTGACATGCGGGCAGTGTACCAAACTGCAAGAACACGGGTCGAATCAATACCTGGATTTTGATTAAGATTGTTCTAGTCAGGGTCAGAGAAGACGCAACGAAGCCCTCCCACGCGGCCGACAGCTTTGGACCGACGCCGTTGACAGGCTTGCCTTAAACAATGCTGGCATACTTCTCCAAGATTGGAAACCATGTTTAGTGATATATGAACATCACTGGTTTACAATATGCCAGCACGTTGATCGAAATAGATCACCTGATGCACGTGTAAGGAATTACCTGGGTAGCTTTAGAGTTTCAAGATTTAGTAAGCTGATTGGCATGCGCGTGACGCCAGATCTGTGGCAACACGTTGCAATGACCTAGGGATCTTCAAGTATCTCTCAAGGTACTCTATCCCTAGAGACGCAGACATCGTATCGTCAGTGAGGCTGAGAAGGGACGCGAGATCAGACAAGAGCAGACGTCGACGATACTCGGCGTGGGTATATGTGGGTCCCCGACGCTTTCCGCAGCCAGAACGGCCCTCCTCGCGGCGCGCTATGCTACCCGTCAAACCATGACAAAAATTTGCTTCTTCTCCATAGCAGCCGATACCGGTGCGCGTGGTACCGATCCAGAGCCCTGAGTGGAGATGATGTGGTCAGGAGAAATTGAATCCTGGGGCTGGTCCTGCGTAATATGAGCGATGCCGCCATGGTTACGCTCGGCTCTCAGCGTCGGCGGCAAACACAACACAGATCGCGACATGGGCTGTGCTGGGCGAGATGACGCTAAGATGAGGAACGGCTGAATGTGCATTTCGCCGACTGTGGGGTAACAGGCATTGCATGACAATGCGAGGTCACGATGGCAAGCTTGGAGATACACGGCCATGGCAAAAGCAACGACCTCGAATTGAGTTTAGGAGCTGATGTCATGCCATCAGCTTTGGAAGCGGGCGCATTAAGTTTGCCAGTCACTGGGCATTACATTACACGCGACAGTTCGCCATCATCACATCAAAACCGCATGTCGCCATAAACACCAAACATGTCGACTACTCCACAAGAATGCGTGACAGTATTGTCCAATCGTCAGTGCTTCTAGCGCGGGCGATAAGCCGGGAGTCTGCGTCAGTCTGGCACCATCTGGAGCAGCAATGAAGCCTCACTAGTGCGACATGGACGCATCCGACGCAAGCCGAGCATCGTGCGCGACATCGTGGATCACCAAGAGTACCAACCATGGTATATAGGGGCTATCGAACACATTGTAAAAAGTCACAAGACCTCCAGAATTGCTCTTTCTGTCAAGTTTGCCGGTATCGACTTTATAAAGAATAGTAATTCACGGACTCCGGCCATATACTACACCACCTGCATACGCCTCCGAGTGTAGAATACACCAGCTCCAACTAACCACTCGAGCGTCCAAATCACACACAATCTCAAAATGATGCTCCGGAGACAGAACCTCCAACGCTTCCAGAGCCTTGCCCTGGCACACACATCCCGAACTCTCGCATCAACACCGCGTTACGTCTCACAGAGCGCACGACAGAATGTCTCTGTCCCCGCCGACTCATCACAAGTTTCGACTGCACATCTCCTG